>UOYO01000047.1_pt1 | contig 64363 bp, 62 predicted proteins | sample 2023441 | NCBI WGS metagenome assembly UOYO01 (sample SAMEA4473313, study PRJEB15554) | hydrothermal vent metagenome | biome: marine basaltic hydrothermal vent biome; feature: marine hydrothermal vent; material: water | place: Pacific Ocean | collected 2011-06-14/2011-07-23 | depth 1199 m
GTATGGCTAGATAGAAACCTAGGTGCTTCTCAAGTATGTACATCATTCAATGATTTAGCTTGTTATGGGGATTATTATCAATGGGGACGAAATGCAGATGGTCATGAAAAGAACACCAGCAGAGCAGTACAAACTTTAGCTACAGATATAAATGTAACAACACAACAAAATATAGTAGATAATAATGGTAGTTTTATAATAAATAACACATCTTCTTATGATTGGGTAGCTAGTGGTATAGATGATAATGGAAGTATAAGAAGTGCAAACTGGTCAAAAACAGATGGAAGCTCAATATGTCCTGTTGGATATAGAGTACCAACCGACGCTGAACTTACAGCAGAAACTACAGGATTAAGTGGAGAAGATAATGTAGCTAATAGAGCAGATGCTTTTAATAGCTTTTTGAAATTACCAAGTGCTGGTTGTCGTAGCCGCTACAGTGGTTCTCTATGCGATCAAGGTTATGGTTACCTTTGGTCGAGTTCGTTCAGCGGGTTATCCCCTAAGAGTTTACGCTTTTACTCGACAGGTGCAGACTTGTCGAACTTCACCAAACAACCTACTGGGTTATCGGTTCGCTGTATCAAGGATAAAATTTAAAACAAATTTATGTTATAACATGGGTTGTGATAAATTGTAAGGTTAAATCGAATAAATAAAGTTAATCAAATTATTTTTTTGATTTGTATATTAATAAATTGGAGTTTATATGAGAGAAATACAGTATGTCGATGTAGTAACAGCTATAAAAAATATCATTGTTCATTGTGGTACAGTCTTACCAGATGATGCTTACAAAGCTATAAAATATGCATATGACAATGAAAAATCACCGGTTGCTAAAGAAGTTTTATCACAGTTATTAGAAAATGCCAATATCGCGAAAAATGAAAAAAGACCTTTATGTCAAGATACAGGACTCGCTGTATTTTTTGTGAATGTTGGGGAAAATTGTAAGATAATTGGAGGACTTTTAAGAGATGCCATAAACGAAGGTACTCAAGCTGGATATAAAGCTGCATATTTAAGAGCTTCAACTTGTGAGCCATTTAGTAGGGCAAATTTACAAGATACAGTAGGATATAACTTGCCTGCAATTATTCATTTTGATATAGTCGCTGGTGATAAGATCGAAGTGGAATATGCAGCAAAGGGGGGTGGAAGTGAAAATGTGTCAAGAGCTACAGTTTTCCCTCCAGCTGCTGGAAAAGATGGAGTTATTGAATATGTTAAATCTGTGATTTCAGATGCTGGTGGAAACCCATGTCCACCTTTAACCGTTGGTGTTGGTATTGGTGGTACATTTGAAAAAGCAGGAATTTCATCTAAACATGCCTTATTTAGAACACTAGGAAGTATAAATAAAGATCCAGAGATGGCACAAATGGAACAAGATATTAAAGACGAATTAAATAAACTTGGAATCGGAGCTATGGGTATGGGTGGAACACAAACTGTTTTAGCTGTTCATATAGAAGCAAATCCTTGTCATATCGCATCTTTGCCAGTATCTGTTAATGTTCAATGTCATAGTTCAAGACATGCACACATAACAATATAATATATTATAAAAGAGAGGAAAAAGATGGCTGAATATACTTTTACAACACCTGTTAATGAGAAACAAATGAGAGACTTAAAGGCTGGAGATATTGTATATCTTAATGGAGAAATTTTTACAGCACGAGATGCTGCCCATAAAAAGTTGGTAGATTTAATCGAAGCTGGCAAAGAGTTACCTTTTGATTTAAAAGGCTCAATTATCTATTTTGTAGGGCCAACCCCTCCAAAACCAGGTGAACCAATAGGAAGTGCAGGGCCTACAACTTCTTATAGAATGGATTCTTATTCTCCTATTATGCTCAAAAATGGTTCTTTAGGAATGATCGGTAAGGGGAAAAGAAATCAAGCTGTAAAAGATGCTTGTAAAGAATTTGGTGGTATATATTTTGGAGCAACAGGAGGGGCTGGAGCATTATTGGGTAAAAAAATATCCGCTGCTCAAGTGATAGCTTATCCAGAACTAGGTCCTGAAGCAGTAAGAAAACTTACACATGGCAGGGACTTGTATCAAATGGGTAGAGAACAGTATGAGATAAAATAATAAAGAATTTTATAAATATAAATAAATAAAATATCTCATTAAGGTTTAAAGTTTTTTAAAGTAAAATGTCTTATTTTAAATAGGAGTAGAGTCCATGAAGATTAATGGTTCTCAAATGATCATAGAAACTTTAAGAGAAGAAGCAGTAGAAGCAGTATTTGGTTATCCAGGTGGTGCTATTATGAATGTTTATGATGAAATTTATAAACAAAATTATTTTCAACATATTTTAACAAAACATGAACAAGCAGCTATCCATTCAGCAGATTCGTATGCAAGAAGTTCTGGTAAAGTCGGTGTTGCTATTGTAACAAGTGGACCAGGATTTACTAATGCAGTAACAGGTTTAGCGACTGCCTATACTGATTCTATCCCAATAGTTGTGATAAGTGGACAAGTTCCAACCGCTGTTATTGGAACTGATGCATTTCAAGAAATAGATGCTGTTGGTATTAGTAGAAGTTGTACAAAACATAATTTTTTAGTAAATGATATCAAAGATTTGCCTAGAATTTTAAAGCTAGCGTTTTACCTGGCACGAAGCGGAAGACCAGGACCTATTCATATTGATTTACCAAAAGATGTATCTGCAGATATTGGAGAATTTGATTATTCACAAGAATATACCCTTCCAACTTATAAACCAACGATAAGAGGAAATGTTGGGCAAATTAAAAGTGCTTTAGAGCATATTAGTCAATGTGAACGACCATTGATTTACATAGGTGGTGGAGCAGTTTTGTCAAACTCTTATAAAGATATTAGAAAATTTGTTAAACAATCAAAAATCCCAGTGGTTGAAACTTTGATGGCAAGAGGTGTTATGAGAAGTGATGATGAATATCTTTTTGGTATGTTGGGTATGCATGGTGAATATGCTGCTAATATGGCTATGAGTCAGACAGATATGATTATTTGTTTAGGGGCTAGATTTGATGATAGGGTAACTGGGCGACTTGATGTATTTGCTAAAAAAGCTCATATTGTGCATGTTGATATCGATCCAGCTTCAATTGCAAAAATTGTTAAACCAAACTATCCAATTGTTGGTGATTTGGGTGTTGTTATGAAGCAAATTTTAGAACATATGACCAGTGTTAAGTTTAACGATTATTCTGCTTGGCACAATACATTGTTGGATTATAGAACAAAAGAACCTTTAAGATTTTTAGAAGATAGTAGTAGATTAAAACCACAATGGGTTATTAAAAGAACCGGAGAACTTCTTGGTGATAAAGCACTAATTTCAACAGATGTTGGTCAACATCAAATGTGGGCAGCACAATTTTACCCTTTTAATTATCCAAGACAGTTTATGACTAGTGGTGGTCTTGGGACTATGGGTGTTGGACTTCCTTATGCTATGGGTGTAAAAAGAGCAAATCCAGATAAGATTTCCGTAAACTTTACAGGTGATGGAAGTATAATGATGAATATTCAAGAAATTATTACTGCTACACAATACGATTTACCACATATAAATATTATCTTAAATAACAATTATTTAGGTATGGTAAGACAATGGCAAACGAGATTTTATGAAGATAGATTAGCACAAACTGTACTAGATACTCAAGCTGATTTTAAAATGTTAAGTGAATCTATGGGTGGTGTTGGTTATAAGGTTCATACTAAAGAGGAGTTTGACAAAGCCTTAAGAGATGCAGTTGCTTCAAATAAAACAGCACTAATTGAAGTTATCATTGATAGAAGAGAAGAAGTTCTTCCAATGGTGCCAAACGGACATTCCTTAGATGAAATGCTTCTGTTAGAGGAGGATAAATAATGAATAATTTTAATGACTTTTATAATACCGAAGAGAGAAGAGAAGTTTTATCTGTAATTGTTATTAATAAAGATTCTGTATTAAGTAGAATTGTAGATTTATTTTCAGCTCGTGGTTATAATATTGATAGTTTAACGGTGGCACCTGTTTCGAACACAGAATATTCTAGAATAACTATTATCACAATAGGAAGTGCTAGGACCATAGATCAAATTGTAAAACAATTAAATAAACTTGTGCCAGTACTAAAAGTAACAGAACATAAAGATGTAATAGAAAAGGATACGGTCTTGATTAAAATACCACTGGATCAAAGCTTAAGTGATGTCGATGTTTTGGCTCGTGCTTACAATGGCGCTATACAAAATGTAACCAAAGATGCTATTGTAGTTTCTGCTACAGATGAACCAAAAAGAATTGCAAATTTTATAAAAGTTATAGAAAAATACAAACCACTTGAGATCGTACGAAGTGGTGTTGTTGCAATGGAAAGATAAAATTAAATGTTAAAACTAAAATATATTTGTACTAAAATAGGGATTGAATGCAGTAATGATATAGATATAAAATCTTTAAATACTTTACAAGATGCATCTTGTAATGAAATTTCATTTTTAGAAAATAGTAAATATTTATCTATACTAAAAAATACAAAAGCTGGTGCAGTATTTGTTACACCTGATATAGTAAGTGAAGTACCATCGAATACTATTGCTCTAGTTTGTGAACATCCTTATGAAGCTTTAGCAAAAGCGAGTAAATTTTTTGCTAAATTAGCAATAGAGCCAAAAGGTAATAAACCACAAATCGCAGAAAATTGTAATATTATGAATAATACTCATATTGGATTTGATACTACTATTGGTAAGAATTGTACTATTATGTCAGGAGTTTTTATCGGCGATAATGTAATAATAGGTTCAAATTGTATTATATATCCAAGTGTAACTATTTATAGAGATTGTATTGTAGGAAACGATTGTATTATTCATGCAAATACAGTAATAGGAAGTGATGGTTTTGGATTTGCCCCAACCAAAGATGGAAAATATATTAAAATTTATCAAAATGGAAATGTTGTTATTGGCAATGATGTTGAAATTGGTTCAAATACTTCTATTGATAGAGCTGTATTTTCTTCAACCATCATAGAAGATAGTGTTAAAATTGATAATCTTGTACAAATAGCTCACAATTGTAAAATAGGGTATAGTTCAATTATAACTAGTCAATGTGGTTTTGCAGGTTCATCTGTATTAAATGAATATGTAATTGTTGGTGCACAAAGTGGAATAGCAGGACATCTTGAAATTGCTCCACATACGATTATTTCCGCAAAAAGCGGAGTTACAAAAAGTATTAAAGAACCTAAAAAACAATGGGCAGGATTTCCCTTGATGGAGCATAGAAGATGGCTTAGGTTGCAAGGTAAAATCGCATCATTATTAAGAAAGGATAAGTGATAACAAAAAAAATATTGTCCACTATTTGTGTATTTATAATATTATTTTTAACATTTGCAACATTTATACCAGATGCACAATTGGTTGGTCAATTTGGTGTGATATTTTCTAAATTTTCAAAAAACTTTTTTGGATACATTTCTTTTATATATTTATTGTTATTTCTGTATCCTTTGTATAAAATTAACTTTTCAAGAATTACAAAAATAGTTGATAAATCAATAATATACACATATTTATTTTTTATTGTTATTATTTTTCAATCATTGATTATCGACAATGAATTATCAGGTAAAATCGGTGATATTATTGTTGATGAATTATCTATATTAATTGGTATCGCAGGATTATGGTTGTTTGTTATTTTTGGGTTTATTGTATGTGCTTATCTTTTGATTGATGACTTAAATGATAAACTAAATATCAAATCAATATGTAAAGATTTATTAAAAGCACCAAATAAAAAAGTAAAAGCAATAAAAGAAGTTCAACCAAAAGAACAAAAAGTTATTGTTCAAGAGATGGGTGATACTGCTGAAATAAGATTAGAGGATATTGTAGATACAGAAACTAACACAATTCAAGAAACTCAAGCTGAGTCAAAATCTATTATTAATACTAATCTTTCAATAACTGAAGAACCAATAGAAATCTCATCAATTATAGTAGATGAATTAGAGGAAAATAAACAACTATTAAAAGATTTGGACACAGGTGTTGTAGAAAAACCAAAAGACTTTAAATTACCATTGGTTAATTTTTTTGTTAAACCACCAAAGCAAATAAAAAATAAAATAAATGAAGCAACAATAGATCAGAAAATAAAAGATTTACTCGAAAAATTGTTACAATTTAAAATAGATGGAGATGTAATTCGTACATATTCAGGGCCTATAGTGACAACATTTGAATTTAAACCAGCTCCAAATGTTAAAGTTTCTAAAATTCTAAGTTTACAAGATGATTTAGCTATGGCATTAAAGGCACAAACTATAAGAATACAAGCTCCAATACCGGGTAAAGATGTAGTTGGTATCGAAGTACCAAATGAGGAGTTTGATACTATTTATATGCGTGAGATTTTGGAAAGCGAATTGTTTCAAAATTCATCATCACCTTTGACAATAATACTAGGTAAAGATATAGTAGGCCGTCCTTTTATAGCAGATCTTAAGAAATTGCCACATCTTTTAATCGCAGGAACTACAGGTAGCGGTAAAAGTGTTGGAATAAATGGGATGATTTTATCACTACTTTATAAAAATTCACCAGATGTTTTAAGGTTAATTATGATCGATCCTAAAATGTTAGAATTTTCTATGTACAATGACATACCACACCTTTTAACTCCTGTAATAACAAAACCAATGGAAGCTATAAATGCTTTAGTATCAATGGTTGCAGAAATGGAAAAAAGATATACGATGATGGCACAAAGTCGTACTAAAAATATAGAAAATTATAATGAAAAAGCTTCCAAGGAAGGTTTTGACAAAATACCATATATTGTGATTATTATTGATGAATTAGCTGATCTTATGATGACAAGTGGTAAAGAGGTTGAAGTGTCAATTGCAAGAATTGCACAAAAAGCTCGTGCTTGTGGTATTCATCTAATAGTAGCAACCCAGCGACCAAGCGTTGATGTAGTTACTGGACTAATAAAAGCTAATCTCCCAAGTCGTATTAGTTATAAAGTTGGACAAAAAGTAGATAGTAAAATAATACTAGATTCAATGGGTGCAGAATCACTTCTTGGAAGAGGCGACTTGCTCTTTACTCCTCCAGGAATGAGTGGATTAGTTAGAATTCATGCCCCTTGGACAACTGAAGATGAAATAGAAAAAGTTGTTGATTTTTTAAAAGAACAAAGGGAAGCATCTTACGATGAATCTATTGTAAAAGAGGAAGCTGAAGGTGGATTTATTGGAAAAACAACACTAACTACTAATGAACTAGATGCTTTGTATGAAGATGCTAAAAAAGTTGTCATAGAAGATAAAAAAAGTTCAATTAGTTATATTCAAAGAAAATTAAGAATAGGCTATAATAGATCTGCCACTATTGTAGAACAGTTAGAGATGACAGGAGTATTGAGCTCGCCAAATACTAAAGGTGCTAGAGAAATATTAATATAATCTTTGATACAATAGTGTAAAGACTATAGGAGTTTATTATGAATATAAGTATCGTAGGGCGACATATAACATTAACAGATGATTTAAAAAAACATATTGAAAGTACTATTCAAACATTTGGTAAATATAATCTAGATATTATATCGATTAATTCTATTATTACAAAAGAACAAAAGCAAGGCAAGGATGTTATCACATTTGAATATCTTTTAAATGTAGCCCATCAAAACACTATCGTAGTAAAACAAAAAGATAAAAATTTATATAGTGCTATTGATATAGCTACAAGTAGAGTGTGTAAGATTTTAAGAAGATATAGCGATAAATTAAAATCACATAAAAATGAAAAACTTACAAATATAGCTATAAATGATGAAGAAGATAAAATAGCAAAAGAGCTAGAATCCTTAGAAGATGAAATCGTTCCTTTACGATTACAATCTTATAAGCCGATGCAAATAAACGAAGCACTCAAAGAATTAAAAGCTGATGATGGTATCTTTAAAGTTTTTTATGACTTAGATGATAATTTTAGAGTTTTATATAAAATGAAAAATGATAGTAAATACGGATTATATTAATATTTATTTTTTGATAATTATATATTTTACTATCATATAAAGTATTGTACAACTAATTGCAAATATTCCTGATATTAGCATACCCATAGTTAGCCATGATGTTCCACCTAAAAATCCAAGTTGAATGTCTGGTTGTCTAAAAACTTCAGATATAACTCTCATGATAGAATAAAGTATCATATATAAGATAGCTAACTGTCCGTTGAATTGTTTCTTTTTTCTAAACGAAAATAATATAATAAAAACAATAAAACCTTCTAAAAATGATTCATATAAAGCAGATGGATGTCTTAATGTTCCATTTATATAAATACCCCAACTAACATCTGTAACTCTACCGATCAATTCTTTATTTATAAAATTACCAATTCTCCCAAATATATATCCAATAGATACAGCAATAACAGCAATATCAGTCATAAACCAAAATGATTTTTTATATTTTCTACACCATAGAATAGATGCTGTTATAAATCCAAGTGCTGCACCATGATAACTCATACCTGAAATTCCTATAAAGGTACCATCTGATGCAAATGGATTAAATATGTACCAAGGGTGAGTTATATAAAAATATGTATGTGTATCATAAAATAATACATATCCAAGTCGTGCCCCCAAAATAATACCAATTTCTATCCATAAAATATAACTATCTAAAATAGTGCTCGATATATCTAGCTTATCTTTTTTTATAAGCCAATGTGCAAAATAGATAGCTACAAGTAGTCCTGTAGCATACATGATGCCATACCAGTGTACAGATATACCCCATAAGTTAAATGCGATCGGGTCAAAGTGTGAATAGATATTTTGCCAGTAGTTCATGTGTTATCCTTTTAATGCATTTGCTATTAATTCGATTGGGTTTTTGAACACAACATTACTGTTGGTTTTTCCAAGTCCATCTGTTATTTGTATACGACAAGCACTACACTCAGCACTTACAATATTTGCTTTTGTTCCATTTATCATATTTGCCTTTTTTAGACCTACTTCTTTAGCTAAATGATATTTTTCACTTTGCATAGTTACCCCTCCAAATCCACAACAAGTATTTGAATCACTCATCTCGTCTATCTCATAATTTATACCAATTAAATTCCTTGGCTCTTTGTATATATTTTGCATTTTTTTTGCATGACAAGGATCATGATAGGTTATTATATCTTGTAAATTCTTTCTTTTCTTTTTTAATAGTTCTTTTAGTTTTGTATTGTTTTCTAGCCATTTTGTTGCCATAGTAACTTTTGGGGCTATTTTACTAGCCCTTTCTTTCCAACTAGGTTGATCATGTAAAAAATGTATCCAATCTATATTTATCATGGCACTACAAGTAGCTTCTGGTATAATGATACTATCAACATCATCTATAAAAGTTTCAAAATATTCTATATTCTTTTTTATCAAAAAATCTACTGTATCAAAATCGCCTGTAAAGTAAGCAGGGGCTCCACAACAAAGTTGTTTTTTAGGAATAAGTATATCAATTTTCAATTGTTTTAAAATATATATTAGTGAATCTCCTATGTTAGTATAAGCATAGTTTCCCATACAGCCAATAAATATAGCAACTTTCATTTTATGATTTTTAACTTTTATGTGTTCAGGGTAAGAATTTAAAAATGATTTCTTCTTTGCAAAGGGAACCGTTCTGTCTTTTATCATCTGTATTGGTAAATTTATTTTGAATGTAGCACTTTGTTTGTCATTATTTATCTTAAGTCCACATGTTTGAAAAACCCATCCAAGCTTTGCCATACAATCCATAATTTTACGATGTCGCAAAAGGAAAAAGAATACCTTTTTATACCATGCTATACCATATATTTTTCTAATATCATTTCGCACTTGTTCTATTATCATATCTGTTGGTAAATCATTTGGACAAACCTCTACACAAGCAGTACACAAAAAACAACTTTCAAATATATCTTTAGCTGTTTTATCAAGCGTTAAATCACCTTTATGATAAGCTCCTAGTAAATCTATAAATCCTCTAGGCGATGTAGCTTCATCTTGATTTATATTAAAAATAGTACATACAGGTTTACATTTTCCACACTTAATGCAATCATCACTTATATCTGTATAGTTAAACTTTGTTTTTAGCTTCATGGTTGGATTATATCTAAAGTGTAATTAATTAAATGTTTATATTTTGGTTATCTTAAAGGCTTCTTTTAAATCTAAAGTTCCTTCATAAAAAGCTTTTCCTACAATACAACCAGCAATGTTATCATTGTTTTTACAGTCAATAATATCATTAATATTTTTTATACCACCACTAGCAATTGTATCAATTCCACTAGCAATTGCAATCTCTTGTGTCCAATTTACATTAACACCACACAGCATTCCATCTTTTGAAATATCTGTACAAATAATAGCCTCAACTCTGGCATCGGCAAATTTACGAGCTAAATCAGTAGCCTTCATAGTAGAAACTTCTGCCCAACCCTCAACTGCAACCATACCATTCATAGCATCAATTCCTACAGCAATAGGATATTTTGAAGCCATATCTTTTACAAATCGTGGTTCTTTTACTGCGATACTGCCCAAGATTAATCTATTAACGCCTAGTTCGAGATACATATTGATAGTTTTTTCATCTCTTATTCCACCACCTAGTTCAATTTTTAGATTACAATTTTCTCTTATTTTTTTAATCTGTTCTAGGTTTTCAGGCTTTCCTGCAAAGGCACCATTGAGGTCTACTAGGTGTACCCACTCGCTCCCAAGTTCTTCAAATTTCTTAGCCACTTGCCATGGTTCATCACTATATATCTTCGCAGATTCCATAAGGCCTTTGCTTAGTCTTACTGCTTTTCCGTCTTTTAGGTCTATTGCTGGTAGTATTGTCATTTTAGTTTGTTCCTTCGAATAGGGTTTTTAGTTTTTGTTTTAGTTCGTTGAAGTTTTTGTGTTCAAAGTTAAAAAGTTCTTTCTTTTGCTTATAAAATGTATTGTATGCCCATTTGTCGCTTAATTCATATTTATAACATTTTCTAAAATCTTCAATACATGTTATTTGTTCATCATCTAACACAGAAAGTAAAAAAGATTCTAAATTTCCTTCTTTATTGTCATCACACATAATATAATAGTCTATATCAACATTATCAAAACTCAAATCTGTTATAAGTTTTTTCAACGCTTTTTCAGAAGCTTCATATCCTCTATTTGGATTTGAGTCTTCTTTGTTATCAGCATCTACAACTAAAAGTATTTTATACACTTTGCTAAGATATGTTGTTTCAATTTCATTATAATGTTCATGGTTTATATTAAAAAGGTTGTCTTTGCCTTGAAAATTATAATAAATTACTTCATTCTTATTTAAATTATATTCATCTAAAAGTGTATTAAAAAAATCTCCATCAGATTTTCCTTCATAAGCTATGATTACCATCCTCGAACCTCATTACCAAGCTTAATGAACCTTTGAAACATTTCACTATCCATAACTACTGAATCTAATTCATTTTTTTTGTTTCTACCAAGCTCAATAAAACCTATCTCCTCATCTTCCAACCTCTTAGCCACCCTAGCATAAGACTCTATACACTCTTTTGAATGGGTAGTAGCGAAGACTTGGACATTTTGTTGTTTTGAGATGGTTAGGATTATTTCCCATAGTTTGTCTAGGTTTGTGTAGTGGATGCCGTTTTCGATTTCGTCGATAAAGATGACATCATCTTTTAATAGTAAAATTGAACTAATGATATTTATAAAAGTTTTTATACCTTGCCCAAAATATGAGAGTTCTTTGTATTCATTATTTACTTGTAGCATTGGTTTATTTTTAATAATATCAATAGATTTAACATTAAATACATCAGATAAATACTTATTTAATTCATCATACTTATCATCTAGTTTACTTTGACCTATAATATCTTCAAGTTCTTCATTAGAGTTGGAATATGGAGAAATAAAATTTAAACTAAATTGCTTTTTTGTTGATTCTAAGGCTAAATCTAAAATATTTATTAATCTTGAATATGTATATTCGCGAGGCATATCAATTTCATCATATCTAAGAAAAATTAAAATATTACCATTTTCTTCATCTTTACTAATATGTGTACAACCTATATCAATATCCATATAATGACCATCTCCCAAATCTTGACTTATAGATTCTATTCTATTGATAGAAAAATCAATATTCTTATTAATTAGCTTTTGTAACTCTTGTTGTCTATCATTTTTTTCTAATAAATTATTTACAATATTCCTATGTGTTTTTATCTCTAATATTTTTTTATACAAATCTGAGATACTATCTGATTGAGACAACAAACACACCTCCATAAAAGCCGTCTTCCCCACATTATTCTTCCCACCAATAAGATTAACTCGTCCAAAGCCCTCTGCTTTGAAATCTTTAAAACATTTAAAATTTTTTATCTCTATATTTTTTATGAAATGTCTGTTCATATTAATCTCCTCTTTTATGTAGTTTCTTGTAACCATTTTTGATATATTTTAATAATGGTAATTTATATCTTAAAAATACATATTGTTTAATTAAATAACCTAAAAAACCTTTTATTCGAACTACACCATACAAATCACATACAGCATATTTCCCACCTAGTGCTATAAGTGTACCATCCAACTTTGGATTGCACTTTTCTAAAGTCTTATCATCTATACTATTTAATATATTTTTACCTACATTAGTACCGCTACACCTTGCTATAGTTACATTCTGAGGCATTATATCACCATGACTATTTTTAATCTGTGCTATATCTCCACAAGCAAAAATATTTTTATAATTTTGAACTTGTAAATATTGACCCACTATAATTTGACCCTTTTGATTTTTCTCAAGATTTAGTTCTGATGTCATGTTAGCAGATTCTATACCGCCTGTAAAAACAATAAAAGAGTATCTTAATTTTGCACCACTAGATAGATATAGATACTCTTTATCACAAGATGTCATTTTTGTATTGGTGATTATATTTATCCCGAGTGATTTTAATCTAGCATGAGATATATTTATCATATTTTGTTTAAATCCAGGAAGAATACTATTTGTACCGCTAATAAGTGATATTTCTAAATTATCACATGCAAAACCACCTCTTTTAAAAAGTTTTTGTGCATAGTATGCCATCTCGGCTGTTATTTCTACACCAGAAAGGCCAGCACCTACGACGGCTATATGTGTTTTGTCGCATTTTTTTGCTTCATCTGATATCTTATTGAATAGTTGATTCTCAAAACTTTGTTTAAAAAATATAGCACGATGAATTTTTTTGATATCGTCTGTATTTTTTAATCCCTTTATGCTTTTAGGAAAAAAAGTTCTACTACCAGCCGAAATAATTAAATAATCATATTCTATAATCTCATTTTCTTCTGTAGATATTTTTGATTTGTCAAGATCAATATCTACAACTCTAAGGTTTTTAAATTCTAAATAGTTATGTTCTAGTCCATAACATAATGTAGTTAAATCAATAGTTACATCAGCAATATTTGATTTATTGGCTATTAAGTCGTAAAATTCTGGTTGAAGATTGTGAAAAGTATGTTTATCTATAAGAGTTATTTTTATATTTTTATTCTTTACTAATTCTCTTAGAGCATATATACCAGCATATCCACCGCCTATTATTACTATATGCTTCATTATGTATTCATAAAATTTGTAAGTATTTGTATCCCATTATCATGAGACTTTTCAGGGTGCGGTTGAAATCCGTAAATATTATCTTTTTGAACTGCACTTACAAAATCATATCCATAATGTGTAGTTCCTATAGTGTATTTATCTTTGGTTATTACATGAAATGAGTGTACAAAATATAAATAAGGATTTTTTAAACCTTTAAATAGTGTATTTTCTTTGTTAAATACTTTATTCCAACCAATATGTGGGATTTTATGATTTTCCATATCCATTTTACTTTTGTCAAAGGCTATAACTTTTCCAGAAATTAAACCTAGCCCTTGATGTACTCCAAACTCTTCACTGCTATCAAAAAGTAGTTGCATACCTAAGCAAATACCAATTATCGGTTTACCGCTAGAAGCAAATTGTTTTACAGCTTCAATCATCCCTGTATTTTTTAAATTTTGCATAGCATCACCAAACGCTCCAACGCCTGGTAAAATAACTCTATCATATTTTTTTAGCTGATGTGGATTTGAAACAATATCGGCTTTAATATTAATTAGTCTACAAGCATTATAAACACTTGCTAAATTTCCTACACCATAGTTAACTATTGCTACCAATTACATCCTTTGTTAATAAAATATTATTATACATTAGCATCACTTAGAGTTAAAGCAAATAACACTTCGCATTGATATTGTTCTAATGCTTTTTTTGATTCTAATATGGTTAATCCAGTTGTAACTAAATCATCTACTAAAATAATTTTTAAGTTTGTTTTGCCATTATAATTAAGATTTCTTTTATTTCTTTGTCTAAAATTTAAATCTTTTCCAGCATATTTAACAATATTAGTAGCTTTTAAGGTGCCATATACGGGAGTTATGAATTTTGATTTTAGATGTTTTGCCAAAATAGCACTTTGAGAAAAATCATGACGGGTATGATCATCTATTGGTATGGCAGTTACTACTTGTGTAAACTCAAAGTTATTTGCAAATTGTTGAAAAGCTATAGAACCTAAAATATTAAATATTTTATCTCCATAAAATTGATATTTAGAATTAATAAATTCTTTGATTTCATCATAATTGTAAAAGCTATAAATAAAAAAATCATCTAATAATCTCCTTTTATAAAAAGATGGTTTTAATAAATTATTTTGACAATTTTTACAAATAAGTAACCAAGATAAATTTTCACAAGATAAACATCGCATGTATGATTATATAATAATTTATCTAATCATAGTATCTAATTTTATAATAAGCAATGTATGATAGACTGCTATTCCAATTTAAATTAAGGAATAATATGTATAAAATAAATATTAATAAAGAATGTGGATGCTTCAAAAAAAGTGATTATGAAAACAATATGACGTTTAGTTCAAAAGATGATGCTTTAATGCAATCTAATTTGATGGTAAATCATATGAATAATAAATTTTGTGGTAAACATGAATTTACACTAGTAGAAAATGGCGATATTTTTCAGATAAACATGCAAGAAGAAGCAAAACCACATAGTGGATGTTGTGGTGGTGGACATTGCTCTTAATAATGATTTTTAACTAAACATTTGCTTTAGTTAAAATTAATTTTTTTAATTCTTTTATCTCATTTTGTAGTTTTATAATCTCAATTTTTGCATGATCTTCATTTGTATGAATCTCTTCTATAATATTAGCTTCATCATTTTGTAATTCTGCCATAGCGTCAACTACAACAGCAATGATTAAATTAATCATAATGAATGTTGCAATCAAAACAAACGGTACAAAAAATAACCAAGCTAGTGGATATATATCCATAACAGGTCGAACTATACCCATAGACCAAGACTCTAAAGTCATAATCTGAAATAATGTATAAAATGATTCCCCTAATGTTCCAAACCAAGCAGGAAAATTTTCTCCATAAAGTTGTGTAGAAATAATAGCAAATATATAAAACAGTAATGATAATAATCCAGCAATTGAAGCCATTCCCGGAATAACCTTTACTAATGCCATAACGATTTTTCTCATTTGAGGTACAACCGTTATTAATCTTAATAGTCGTAAAACACGCAAGATTCTTAGTATTTCAAATCCACCAGATGAAGGTATCAAAGATATACTCACGATAAAAAAGTCAAATAAACTCCAAGGGTCTTTAAAAAATGATATTTTGTGCACATAAATTCTAAGTATTATCTCTATTGTAAAACTACTAATTACAAAAATATTAAAAATATTAAAGAAAGTATTATAGTTAAGTGATATATTTTTTGATGTTTCAATACCCATAGTTATACCATTTAATATAATTAAACTTATAATAAAATTTTGAAAATATTTGTTTTCGACAATTTTTTTTATTTTTATATACATCTTATTGTTCTCTTTTCGTTTATTAAAATTAGTCAAGCTTTAAAACAGCCATAAATGCTTCTTGTGGAACACTTACTTTGCCTATAGCTTTCATTCTTTTTTTACCTGCTTTTTGTTTTTCTAATAGTTTTCTTTTCCTTGTAATGTCCCCGCCATAACATTTTGCTGTTACATTTTTACCTGTACTCTTAACAGTTTCGCGAGCTATAATATTTGATCCAATGCTAGCTTGAATTGCTACTTCAAAAAGTTGTCTTGGAATTAGCTCTTTGAGTTGTTTTACAAATACTCTACCTCTACTTTGTGCTTTTTCTTCGGGGACAATAATGCTAAGTGCATCTACAGGTTCTCCAGCTACTAATACATCAAGTTTTTTAAGATTGCCTGGTCTAAATCCAGTAACTTCATAATCAAAAGAAGCATATCCTTTTGTAGTGGATTTTAACTTATCATAAAAATCCATAACAATTTCATTCATAGGAATATCATATTCAAGTAAAACTCTCTTTTGAATATAATCCATTTTTATTTGAATACCTCTTTTATTGTTAAGAAGTGTTATTACATTTCCCAAAAATTCATCCGGCACTAAAATAGTAGCTTTTACATAAGGCTCTGATATGGTTTCTATATAATTTACTTTTGGTAATTCGTAAGGATTTTGGATCATCAACTCCTCGCCATCAGTCTTTAGAACTTTATATACAACAGTAGGTGCTGTTGCTATTAAGTCCAAATCAAACTCTCTCTCAAGTCGCTCTTTGATAACCTCCATGTGGAGCATACCTAAAAATCCAGTTCTAAAACCACTTCCAAGTGCTGCTGAACTTTCTGGTTCAAAACTAATAGAGCTATCATTTAGTTCAAGTCTTTCTAACGCATCTCTTAGATCTTCAAATTTATCTGTATCTATAGGATAAAGTCCTGCAAACACAAAAGGTTTCGCAGGTTCAAATCCATCTATTGCTTTTTTAGTTGGATTTTTTGCATCTGTTATTGTATCACCAACAGCAATAGCCTCTGTTGTTTTAAGTCCAAGCACAACTATACCAATTTCGCCAGTTTTTATCTCTAGTGTTTTTTGTGGTTTAAGTGGATGAGGATACATTAAATCCAAGACTTTATGTTCATAACCAGTATTCACCATACGAAGCATTTGCCCTTTTTTAATATTACCTTCATAAACTCTTACCAATGCCAAAGCTCCAAGGTAATTATCAAACCAACTATCATAAATAAGTGCTTTTGTTGGTGCTGTTTCGTCTCCATTAGGTGGAGGTAATCTATCGATAATTGAGTCAATTAAATCTCTAACACCCAATCCTGTTTTTGCAGAAATTAGATTATTTTCAGTGCAATCAAGTCCTATGGCATCTTCAGTTTCTTCTAGTACACGATCTGGATCGGCACTTGGTAAATCTATCTTATTTACTACAGGCATAAGTGTGAGTTCATTCTCCATAGCAATATAAACATTTGCAATGGTTTGGGCTTCAACACCTTGCGTAGCGTCAATAATAAGTAATGCTCCCTCAGATGAAGCTAAAGAACGACTAACTTCATAAGAAAAATCAACATGCCCTGGAGTATCTATAAGATTTAAGATGTAGTGTTTTCCATCTTTTTCATAGTTTAATCTAACACTTTGTGCTTTAATAGTAATACCACGCTCTTTTTCTATATCCATAGTATCCATAACTTGTGCAGACATTTCTCTGTTACTTACGCTTCCGCATTCTTGAATAATTCTATCGGCTAATGTACTTTTACCATGATCAATATGAGCTATAATGCTAAAGTTTCTTATTTTATTTTGCAATTAATTATCCTGATTAATTAAAGATTTTAAAGATGAGTATATCTATGTTTTGCTTAAAAAATATATTATATTAGTTGATTAATCATTATAGGCAATAAAGTTTTTTTGATTTATTATTCATTGTTGTGAACTTTGAAGAAGCAAAGAGTCCATTATCTGATTTTTATATTTCATTTTTTCTAGCTGTTGTTTTAAAAATTTATTTTCTTCTGTTAAAGATATATTTTGAAAGTATAGTTTATTGATATCTTTACTTATATAGTATATATTGTTTCTTAAAAATATTTTAGGGATAAATAATGCTAAAATTATAAATATAGTCCCAAAAACAATAATTAATGACTTATTTCCTGTTAGAGAATATTTTTTATTAATCAAATTTAAAAATTCTCAACTTTGAACTTCTGCTTCGTGGATTTTGTCTAGTTTCATCACTTGTAGGAGTGATTGGTTTTTTTGTAATAATTTTACCTTTTTGGTGGTTTGCACCGCATTCACATTTGTCAATACAAACGGGGCAAATACATTTCTTTGTCCATTTCTTAAAATAATTTTTTACTATTCTATCTTCTAACGAGTGAAAAGATATCAATGCTACAATACAATTTGAAAGATTGTATTTCTCTATTGAATCAAAAAGATTTTTTAAAACATCTAGTTCATTATTTACTTCTATTCTAATAGCTTGAAATATTAATGTTGCTGGATGCATTTTCGTTTTATACATTTTTTGTAACAAAAGAGATGACAATTGTTTCGCGTTTTTAAAAGGTCTGTTTTCAATTATAAGAGAGGCTATTTTTTTATATTCTTTAATCTCTCCATATTCTTTAAATATTTTTTCAAGCATTATTTGAGAATAATTATTTACTACATCCCTTGCATTTAATCTTTGCGATTGATCCATTCTCATATCTAAAGACTCACTATTGAATCCAAAACCACGATTATCATTGTCAAGTTGCAAAGATGAAACACCAATATCAGCTAAAATACCAGATATCTTGTAGTCTTTATGCTTTGATATTACATTTTTAAAGTTTCCTTTGTGAAAAATAATTTTATCTTTAAAAGGTGAAAGTCTTTTTTTGGAAAATTCTAAAGCTTCATTGTCTTGATCATTGCATATTAATTTAATATTATTATTATTGTTTAGTAAGCCTTCACTATGTCCACCAAAACCAGTAGTACAATCAATAATATATCCTTCATCACAATTTTTAAATGTATCAATAATTTCATTAAAAAGCACAGGAATATGTGGGGTAATAACTTTCATTTGGTTATAATAGCATATATTGCCTTATGATGGTTTTATTTATAAACTTAATAATTTAAAGGATTAAACATGATTAACAAAAAATTAGTTACATTATTAGTAGATATATCACTAACGCTTTTTAGAAAAAATTTCTTTGGTATTTATCATGGTTCCATATCTTCAAAAACCAATAACAATAGTTTTGTGATCAACACAAAAGATGCTATTTTTGACAAGATGCAAGTATCAAATTTATGTGAATTAAAAATAAATAGTGATGACTATAGTTGGAAAGTAGCAAGTATTGAAGCTAATATTCACAATTTAATTTATACTAATATTCATGAGGCAAAATATATTGTATGTGGAATGCCTTCATATACAACAGCGTATGCGCTAGAGCATGATAATATTATGTTTGAAGATTATTTTGGGAAAATGATTTTCGGAAAACTAGAAGTATATGATCCTAAGGATTTTAGCACTTGGTATTCTAGAAATCAAAAGGAGATAGTCGGGTTTTTAAAAAAATCTACTAGTCATCTTATGATTATACGCGGTATTGGAGTGTATGCGTACGATAGAGACATGAATGAACTAATTAAAAAAGTTGCTATTCTAGAAAATAGTTGTAGACTGCTAGCATTAAAATCAACTTTTATACACTAGTTGCTAATGTTTTATATTCATCCTCATTTAGTGTGGTAACATTTAGTGTAATTGCTTTATCATATTTACTACCAGCATCTTTGCCATATATTAAATAATTGGTTTTTTTAGAAACACTTCCAGATATTTTCGCACCAAATAGTTCCAGTTCTTTTTTAATTATATCACGACCTATACTCATTGTTCCAGTTAAAACTACTGTTTTATCTTTAAAATGATTTTCTAAAACTTCTATTTTTTTTTCAACCCTAGGCTTTATTGTCTCAAAAAGTTTTTCTATTAAATCCCTGTTTATCCTTATAAATTCGATTAAACTATTAGCTAGGCGTTCACCTATACCATCTAAAGATTTTAGTTGTTCAAATGTAATATTTAATATATCAAATCCAAATTCTAAAGATATTTGTTTACTTGCAACTTCCCCTATATGTTCAATTCCCAAAGCATTTATAACACGAGATAATTCACTGTTTTTGGTATTTTCAATTGCATTTAAAAGATTATTTATTTTTTTATCTTTAAAGCTTTCGAGTCCAACTAAATCTTCATATTTTAAATTATACAGATCTAGCACATCAAATATTTTTTTCTCATTAACCAACAATTCAACTATTTTTATACCCAAACCATCTATATTCATACAATTTTTACTAGCAAAATATATAATACTATTTACTACACGACTAGGACAATCCATATTTTGACATTTGATTAAAATATCTTCATTTAAAAGGTTTGCCTCACAAGTTGGGCAAATAGTTGGACGAATAATATCTTTTTCATTTCCATCTCTTCTATGTATTAAAACTTTTGTTATTTTTGGGATAATATCTCCGCTTTTTATTAAAATAACTTTATCTCCTATTTTTAGATCAAGTCTTTTTATTTCATCAAAATTATGCAAACTAGCCTTTTGTACTACAGAACCATCTATTAATATTGGTTTTACAATTGCAACTGGAGTGATAGCTCCTGATCGACCAACTTGAAGTAATATTCTTTCAACTATAGTTACTTTTTCAACAGCGGGAAATTTATACGCACATGACCATTTAGGAAACTTAACTGTATATCCTAATTTACTTTGGGATTCTAAATCATCAATTTTTATCACCATACCATCGAGTCCCATGGATATTTCATCTCTTTTTGTGATGATCTCATTATATACATTCTCAATTTGTTCTAAAGTTTTACAAGATGCCATAATAGGTGGTTTTGCAAATCCAAGCGAATAAATAAAGTCCATCATTTCACTATTTTTTGAGAAATTAAGAGAGTTTTGTCCTACACCCCAAGCATTAAAAAATAATTTTCTAGATGCGGTTATGCTGCTATCAAGTTGTCTTAGGCTACCAGAAGCAGCATTTCTAGGATTTGCAAATAGTGACTTTTTATTTTTAGCTCGTTCTTTATTGATAACATCAAAGTCATTTTTTTTAATTACAACTTCACCACGAATTTCAATTAAACCATCATATTTTATAGCAAGCGGTATCGATTGTATCGTTTTTGCATTTATAGTAATGTCTTCTCCAACACTTCCATCACCTCGCGAAATAGCTTGTTTTAATCTTCCATTTTCGTAAATAATATTTAAACTAGCTCCATCAAACTTTGGTTCACAAATAAAAGTTAAATTTTGCGTAGTTTTTCTTACTCTTTTAATCCAATTTTCTAGCTCTTTGGTATTAAATATATCTTCTTGTGACCACATTTGACTTAAGTGAGATGCTTTTTTAAAACCATCTAATATTATACCTCCTACTCTTTGTGTTGGCGTATTGGGATGCTTATCAAATGGATGTTGCAATTCATAAGATAAAATTTTACGATTAAGATTATCATATTCTTCATCAGTTGCCATTGGATTATCATCTACATAGTATGCTTTTGACCAATCTATTAATATTTGCACATATTCATCATATTGTTTTTTTGTCATTTTTTTCTCTTATTAAAATTTATTTTTTTCAATGCTTGTTCTAATTGATTTATGATTTTGATCATATTAGTTTTTGATACTGCAAAGTTCAATCTCATAAAACCACTACCATTGCCACCAAAACTTATACCTTGGCTTAGTCCTAATTTTGCATCTTTTATAAAAAAAGAGTTTAGCTGTTTGTCGTTTAGTTTCATACCTCTGCAGTCTAGCCAAGCTAAATATGTAGCTTCTATAGGGATTAATTTTATTAATTTTTGGTATTTATTGCATAATTTTTCTAATCCCTTGTAGTTTGAATAAAGATCTATTTTTAACTCTTCTAACCATTTAAATCCTTTTTTATAAGCAGTTTCACAAGCAATATGAGACAAAGTTGCACCTTGAGAAAAATGTATTTTATTATAAGAGTGTAAAAACTTATTTTTTAAAAATTTATTTGATATAACAATACTACTTATCGCAAAACCAGCCATATTAAATGTTTTTCCAACACCAGTTGCTGTAATGGATATATTTTTTGCATTTGTATTTAACGAACTAAAAGAGATATGTTTGTTTGGAGAATATACCAAGTCAGAGTGTATCTCGTCGCTAAAAACTATAATATTGTTTTTAACACAAATATTTAGTATCTGTGTTAGTTCTTTTTTTGTCCAAACTCTTCCTACTGGGTTATGTGGATTGCAAAGTAATAATATTTTAGTTTTTTTATTGATTTTTGATTTTAGATCTTTTATATCAAAAGTATAACCACCATTTTTGTTTTGTTTTAGTTTATTTTCTAAGACTTCTCTATTGTGTTTTTTTATACTTTCAAAGAATGGAGGATAAACTGGTGTTTGAACTATAATATTATCTCCAACATCACTAAAAGATTTTATAGTAACATTTATGCTACTTACAACACTAGGCAAATATATCATATCTTTTAGTTTAATATTTACATTATGTTGCTTTTTCATCCATTTGATTTGTGATTTAAATAGACTTTTTGGTATATCTTCATATCCCAAAATAGGGTGCTTTAATCTTTTTCTAACAGCTTTTAATACAAAATAGGGTGTATTTATATCCATGTCAGCAACCCAAACTGGTGTTACATCATTTGTACCAAATCTTTTTTTTCGTAATTTATATTTTTCTGAATTTGACTTTTCTCTTAATGTTGACTTCATATTTTTTTTTGCCAAACTGTAACATGTGATATTGTATGTTGATATTTTCTTTTTGTTTCTTTTATAACAAATTCTAAGTCTTGAGTATGAAGTAATTTAAATTTATTGTTTAATACTTTTTTTAATGTATCTATTGTTCTTATATCATTACCATTTATGTCTTTGTAGCCACCTAGCCAGAACTCTTTTTTTGTTGAACTTTCTTGCCATGTGTAAGGAGATGTCAATATTAATATACCATTTTTATTTAATCGTTTATCAATATCGTTTAAAAATAAATAAGGGTTGTATAATCTATCTATTAAATTTGTAGCTAATATCATATCGTAAGAGTTAAAATTTGACTTTAAATTACAAGCATCACCTTGCCAAAAAGCGACTTTATCTTTAATTTTAGTATAACCAAGCTCCGCAAGAGTGATCTTTTTCTTTTTAAATATCTTTGCTTCTTCTGTATCTTTAAATACAATATATCCATCATTTTTGAGATTTGAACCAACTTGTATAAAACTCGCAGAAAAATCTACCCCTTCAACTTGATTGAATGTTTTAGCTAATTCAAAAGTAGTTCTTCCAGTAGCACACCCTAAATCTAAAGCTTTTGTTTTATTTATAGTATATTTTGATGCTATTTTTGCACATTGAATTGCGAAATTTTTTACATTAAAGTTGATGTTACCATATTGAAATTCACAATATTGAGATACTAATTCATCACTTTCATAAATATCTACTAACTTTTTGTTTTGTTTTTTTGAAACAACATATCTAAAACCTGCATTTTGATAGAAATGTTTTCTAAAAGCATATCTTGAACTATTCATAATCAAATTGCCACTACTAGCCCAAGATGAACCTAAAAGAAGTGAATGTTTGCCATCAAATGTTGGCGTAGAAAAATCATCGTATGCATTATGTGTTTTAAATCCATCAAATCCAAAAATTGGGGTACTGCTCCATTGCCATACATTTCCAACTAGATCATATATGCCATTGAAATTGTATTTATTTATCACACAAGAGTGAAATAAAACAAAATTATGATTTGCATTTTCATCATCAACAAATTTTAAATTATCGATTTTGCCATATTTACAAATAGCTTTGTATTGTGCTTCACTAGGTAAACTATATTGCATATCATCTTGTTTGCTTTTATATTCACAAAATGCTTCAGCTTCAATAGCATTAATGTCCACAGGATAACTAAGAGGCAAAGGAATAATAGATGTTAAAGTTCTGTAATAATATTTTTTACCTTTTAAAACCCAAAAATGTGGCAATGGTGCGGATGTTTCTTTTATATATTGTAAATACTCAGCATTGCTCACTAGATATTTTGAAACCTTAAAATTATCAACTACTTTAGTGTATGTACCATATTCATTATCCCAACCATAATAATTATTATCATTATTCTTTCCTAATGTTATTTTTGTTTGTTTAATATCTATTAGTTCGTTTTCTGGCGGTTGTGTATATTTTATGTCAATTCTAAAATCATCTATCTCTTTTATAAATTTCAATGGCATTTGTCTATGTAAAACAAGTGATGTTTCTATATGTATTCTTTCATGCTCTATTCCCATCAAAATAACCCACATATCACATTTCTTTGTAATAGGTAGCACTAGCGGTAATGTATCTACAAGATCATTTACTAAATCTTTAACTTTAGATCTATATTTGCGAACATCATTTACTTTTGGCCAATTGTAATTTAAAGAATTTGTATCATCCCAACTCATCTCATCAACTCCAACTGCAAACAATGACTCAAAATCTGAATTAACTCTTGTACTTATAATATTCATATATATAAGTTTATTTATAAAAAAAGCAGCAGTATGTCCAAAATAAAATATCATGGGATGTCGTGTAATTTCTGATTGTTTGTAAAATACACTATCATCTTTTAGCACTTCAAATATTTTTTCATATATATTAAAAGTATTGTTAAAATATTTTTTAATTTCTTTTCGTTTTTGTTTAACACTATTTCCATCTAGTGTGATTGGGTACATGTTATGACTATTCAATTTGATTACCTTGGTAGATTTAAAAAATATTATATCAAAAAGGATAGATAAAAAAGGTAACATTTTAACCTTATTATTTTATTTCATTATACTATTAATATTTTTCATATTATAACAAATAAAAGTTTGAAATATTTCAAATAATTCTTTATCAAGTATAAACTAAAAATTCAGTATACTAAATATAATATAATAAAAGGCATACATATATGAACAAGCTTACACTTGAAACACTTGAGAGATGGCTATGGGATAGTGCTGATTTGATGAGAGGACACATTGATAGCAGTGATTTCAAAAACTACATCTTTGGCTTACTATTTCTTAAAAGAGCAAATGACCAATTTGTTGAAGAAACAAATATCGTTGTTAGTGAAGATGGTGTAAGTCTTGAAGTTGCTCTTGAAGATGAAGATTACCACCAATTTTTTATTCCAAAAGATGCCTATTGGTCTGAGCTTGCTAAAAAGACTGAAAATATTGGTCAAGCTCTCGATCGTGCTTTTTCTCTCATTGAAGAGCACAACTCACAACTTGAAGGAGTAATGACTGCTGTTCATTTTGGAGATACTGAAAAACTTCCTGATGAACTTTTAGCACGATTACTTCAACACTTCAATAAATACTCTCTTGCTAATGAACACTTAGATAACCCAGATATTCTTGGAAGTGCTTACGAGTATTTAATCCGTGAGTTTGCTGATGATGGTGGGAAAAAAGGTGGAGAATTTTACACACCAAAAGAGGTAGTTAGTTTAGTTGTAAATCTCATAAAGCCAGAAGCAGGAAATAGTGTTTATGACCCTACTTGTGGAAGTGGTGGTATGCTTATCCAAAGTGCTAATTATATTAAGGCAAACGGTGGAACTGTTGGCAAGTTTGTAGATGCACGAGTTTACGGTCAAGAGAAAAACCTTGGAACTTGGGCTATTTGTAAGATTAATATGATTGTTCATAACTTCAAAGATAGTGATATAAGAAAGGGAGATACTCTCTCTTCTCCAAAGCACTTAGAAAATGGCGAACTTATGACATTTGATAGAGTGATAGCTAATCCACCATTTAGTTTAAAAAAATGGTGGCACCCCGCTGAGATAGATATAAAGCAAGATGAAAAAGGTAAAGAGATAGCACCAAAATACAATAGTGTTGTATCTGATGAGTACGGAAGATTTAAGTATGGCATACCCCCAAGGGGATATGGAGATTTAGCATTTGTTCAGCATATGGTAAGTGTTCTAAAAAACGATGGTCGGCTGGGTGTTGTATTGCCTCACGGTATATTGTTCCGTGGTGGCACAGAGGGCAAAATACGAGAGGGCTTACTTCAAGATGATTTAGTAGAAGCTATTGTTGGACTTCCTGAAAAGTTATTTTACAACACAGGCATTCCTGCTTCAATCATCATCATAAACAAGAGTAAAGCTAATAACTTAAAAAACAAAGTTGTGTTTATAGATGCTTCAAGCCAATACAAAGATGGTAAAAATCAAAACACCCTGACTGCTGAAAATATAAGTAAAATAGTTGATAGTTATGATGGACTTAAAGACATAGATAAGTTTATGCGAATAGTTGATATGAGTGAGATAAAAGAAAACGATTACAACTTAAATATTTCACGATACATTGATACAAGCGAAGATGAAGTTATTGTTGATATTAAAGCTACTATGGAAGATATAAAAGAGCTTGAAGCAAAAGAGCAAGAGATAGATAAAAAGTTAAATGATTATCTTACAAGTTTAGGTTTTTAAGATGAAAGAGTTTGATGAATGGAATGAAATTAAAAAAGATATTTCTAAAACTCCACAAAAATTTTTTATTAAACAACGGGAAATTTACTGGATATATTTAGGTGAAAATATTGGTTTTGAACAAAATGGAAAGGGAGATGAATTTTTAAGACCTGTTTTGGTGTATAAAAAATTTAGTGCTAACTTATTTTATGGAATACCTTTAACTACAAATGTAAAAAATAGTAAGTTTTACTTTCATTTTAAGGTAAAAAATAGAGATAACTGTGCCATATTGTCACAAATGAGATTATTTGATACAAAAAGAATTCATGATAATCTTGGAAAGATAAGTGTAGATGATTTTGCCAAACTTAAAGATAAACTTGGAATATTGTTAGATTTTACTCCCACTAAAAAAGTGGGCTTCCTGAACGAATCAGGTAATTTAGAAGACAATTATAACAAAAATAGTTTAAAAAGTAAAGAGTTAAAAGATGACTGAGATAAAAGAGGGTTATAAAAAGACTGAGATAGGTGTTATTCCTGTTGAGTGGGATGTTGTGAAGCTTAATAAAATTTGTAAATTCAAGCAAGGTATTCAAGTTCCATTAGAAGAACAACATACAACTAAAATGAGTGATACTATTAGATTTTTAAGAATATCTGATTACACACAAAGTACTGATGATATTAGGTTTGTTAGTAAAGATTATTCTGATTATATTATCTCAAGTGATGATGTAGTTATGGTTAGATATGGAGAAACTGCTGGGTTTATTGGAACTAATTTATCAGGTGTTTTGGCTAATAATTTATTTAGTATAAATCCAAATGAGAAAATAATTAAAAAATATTTATATACTTATTTGAATGATGAAAAAATATATAATTACTTAAAGAGTTTAAGAGCTGCTGGAGCAATGCCTGCTGTAAGTTTCAAGTCATTAAATGTAATTAAAATCCCACTCCCACCACTAAAAGAACAAGAGAAAATAGCTGATATTTTATCAACTGCTGATGAAAGAAAAGATGCTATTGCTGTTCAGATAGAAAAAGCTAAAACACTCAAAATTGGGCTACTACAAAAGCTACTAAGTGAGGGTATAAATCATAGTGAGTTTAAGGATAGTGAGCTTGGGAAGATACCTAAGAGTTGGGAGGTTGTGAAGCTTGATGATATGACTATTGTTATAACAAAAGGAACAACACCAACAACATTAGGATTTAACTATGAAGATAGTGGTATTAATTTTATAAAAGTTGAAAGTATTGGTAAAAATGGTAATTTTATTATGAATAAATTTGCTTATATATCAGAGGAAGCAAACAATTCACTTCAAAGGTCAATTATTAAAGAAAATGATTTGCTTCTTTCAATCGCAGGGGCATTAGGAAGAGTTGCTATTGTAAATAAAGATATTGTTCCAGCAAATACAAATCAAGCACTTTCAATAATAAGATTAAAAGATGAATATATCAAAGAATATGTGTATTTTTACCTAAATTCTTCGCAAATACAAAACCATATAGATAAAATTAATGTTCAAAATGCCCAAGCAAATTTAAGCCTACAAAATATTAAAAACTTCAAGATAGCACTCCCACCACTTAAAGAACAAAAACAAATAGCCGAAATCTTATCAACTGCTGATAAAAAGTTAGAAGTTCTTAGAGCTAAAAAAGATAAGCATGAAACACTCAAAATTGGTTTATTACAGAAGCTTTTGAGTGGAGAGGTTAGGGTTTAGTAGTAGCCATTATAGGCTACTAGATTTATTTTTTACCTTTTTTTTTGTTTGACTTAAGGCACTACCTGCTAATGACTTACAAGTTTTTGAACTTGATTTACTTTTTAAAACTTTTGATGCTTTAGAAGCTATACTTTTAGAAGTTTGCTTTTTATTAGGCATAATATCTCCTTTACAGTTATTTAGTTTTATTTCGTTTATTGTCTGAAATTTGGGTCTATTACCATTAAGCGACTTTTATAGTTGACAGTTTATCATTATTTTTATAGTTTGTCAACTAAAGTAAACAAACTTTTATTATAATTATATTATAATACACTTATAAAGGATACGTTATGTTTGGAGAAAGATTAAAACGAGCGAGAGTTAAAGCTGGTTTATCAATGAAAGAGTTAGTTGATAACGCCAACAATATTGTAAGCAAACAATCAATATCTCAATATGAAAAAAACTTAAAAAATCCATCATCTGCTGTATTGATAGCACTTGCTAATGCTTTAGGTGTTGGTGTAGATTATTTTTTTAGAAATATAAGTGTCAATATAGGAGAAGTTGATTTTAGGAAACAGTCAACTTTTGGTAAAAAAAAGCAAGAAGTATTAAAAGAGAAAGTTAGAGAATATTTAGAACGGTATATTGAAATTGAAAATATATTAGATATAAATCATAATTTTGAAAATCCAATAACAGATGAAGTTATAAACTCTTTTGATGATATTGAAAATTTATCAACTAAACTACGAGAGAACTGGAATTTAGGCATTGACCCTATAGATAACATTGTGGAGATGTTAGAACTTAAAAATATTAAAGTTTTATTGGAAGACGATGATAAAAAATTCAATGGCTTATGTGGAGAAGTAAATGATGAAAAAAGTCATTATTTTATTGTATTAAATAATTCAAAAGTTTTAAATGATGATAGAAAAAGATTTACTGCTTTACATGAGTTGGCACATTTAGTATTGCCAAACCATAGCTTAGATGAAGAGAAAGTAAGTGATAGATTTGCTGGGTCTTTTCTTTTTCCAAAAGAGAGTGTATTCAATGAATTTGGAGAAAAACGAACTAAAATATCAATAGAAGAATTATCTCACATAAAACAAAAATATGGCATCTCTATTGCTGGAATTATATTTAGGTTAAGACAATTAAATATTATCAATGAATCTATGTTTAAAAGATTTTGGATATTAAATAGAACTTCAAAATTTGATGAAAAATACTCTTGCGAAAAAGAGATAAAGACTAAAAGATTTGAGAATTTATTAGCTCATGCTTATAGTGAAGAGTTTATTTCTTTATCTAAACTTGCTGAATTATCAAGACTCAGTGTTGATGATGCTTTACAAAAGTATGGAGAGACATTTTAATGCTTTTAGTAAGTGATGCTAATATCTTTATAGATTTGGAAAGAATAGGACTTTTAATAGAGTTCTCTAAATTGGATATTAAAATCTCTACAAGTGACTTTGTATTTAACGAGTTAAATACAAAGCAACAAATGCTTGTCAAAAGTTTAAGTATAGAAATCTACACTCTACCAGCAGAAGAATTAAGGAAGTTTTTTATAGAGTATCAAGAGTTGGGACAAGTGAAAATTTCATATCAAGATTACTCAATATATTATTTTGCTAAAAAACATGAAGCTTGTTTACTAAGTAACGATAAGGCACTTAGAAAATTTTCTAATAAAAAAAATATAGAAGCCAAAGGTATTTTTTATATATTGGATTTGATAATTAAATATAGTAAGTTAAGTAAAAATGACTTGCATACTTCAATTAGCTTATTATTGAATAATAGTTGGCTACCCAAAAATGAAATAAATATTAGGCTAGAAAGATTAACAAGTGAACTGTAAAGAAATACTTGACAATTCAAATATAAATTCAACTATTAGGAAATCCCTAATAGTTCAAAAAGAGTAAAAATGAGCGAATACCACCAATCAGAACTCCCAGCAATAGAGCTTTTCAAAAAGCTTACATACAATTACTTTGATGCCAAAGGGGAAATGTATGAAGTTGTTCTTGAAGATAAACTAACAACTTCATTAAAACGAATAAACCCTTGGCTAAATGAAAACAATCTTCAAAAAGTAGTTCGCAAACTATTAGCTTCAAGCACTATGGGTAGCTCCCTGATGGAGATAAACTCCCAAATCCATAAACTTATAACTAGTGCCGATGCTCTCTCACTTAAACCAACCCCAGAAGATAAACCAAGGGCTGTAAAGTTCATAGACTATGAAAATCTTGATAACAATGAGTTTCTTGTAGTAAATCAAATGAAATTCAAGGGCGAAAGAGCTAACTCTATTCCTGATTTAGTTGTATTTGTTAATGGGCTTCCATTGGCTGTAATAGAAGCTAAAAATCAAACAATAGATATAAATGATATTCCAGATTTAGAATATTATCAAACCAATTCGCCAAAACTATTTCATTACAATCAAATAATAGGTGCTATTAATCGCATAAGTGGCTTATATGGTACGATAGAAGCTTCAATGAAGTTCTATTCAAAATACAACGAGAAGCCTTCTCGTGAGCTTATAGAGTTATTGGATAATGAACCAAGACCACAAGATATTTTAATCTATAATCTTTTTGAAAAGAGAAAGTTTCTTGACATCATCAAATACTTTGTGATTTTTGAAGTTATTGAGGGCAGAACAATCAAGAAGCTACCAAGATACCAACAACTTCGCGCTGTAAATAAAATCGTGGATAGACTTAAAAATGAAAACCGTGGTGGTGTTGTATGGCATACACAAGGAAGTGGTAAATCTATTACGATGATTTATCTTGCTACTAAACTAAGAGCTACTACCAGTGGATTTGATAATCCTACTATTTTAGTGCTAACGGATAGAACAGATTTAGATAATCAAATCAGAAGCACTTTTAACAGAGTAGGCTTCTCAAATGTTATACAAGCAAATTCAATCTCACACTTAAAGACACTGCTAAAAGATAGCTATGGTAAAACTCTAACTTCTACTATTCAAAAGTTTCAAGAAAGAGCTGATGAACACCGTGAAGCAAAAGACAACTGCTTGTCTTCTGTAGGTGTGGAACCAGAGGCTTTATGCGATAAGCATATCCAACGGCAAAAAGAAGTTGAAGTATTAAGCAAAAAAGAAAATATATTTGTATTAATTGATGAAGCCCACAGAAGTCAATATGGACTAACTGCTTCATTTATGAGACTTTCCCTTCCAAATGCCAAGTTTATAGCTTTTACTGGAACACCAATAGATAAAGAGAACAAATCAACACTTCACGAGTTTTATGGTGGCGACTACATAGACAAATACACAATAAAACAATCAGTAGCTGATGGAAATACTCTACCAATACTTTATGAAACAGGACTAAGTAAGTTCTTCATAGAAAAAGAGCTACTTGATGCTGAATTTAATAAAATGTTTGGAAATGAAAGTGCTAAAAAACAAGCGATACTGAAAACCAAAGCTACACAGTTAGATAAAAATGCTACAAGGAGAGTGGAAGAGATAGCTAAAAGCATTGTAGAACACTATAAGAATAAGAGCTATTTAGATGGCTTCAAGGCTATGATAGTTTGTCACAATAGATACCAAGCAATAGCATATAAAAAAGCATTTAATAAGTTAGCTGAACAAGAACAAAATAACTTCCAATCAAAAGTCATAATGAGTTTTGATACTAAAAAAGACCCACAAGAGTTTTATGATTTAGCAACACCAGAAGCAGATATAAAACAATCTATTGAAGATTTTAAGCTACCATTTGGAGATGAGAATGATAAAAGTCGTGGCGGTAAAAGACAGTTTGATAACACTGCTTTTCTAATAGTTAGTGATATGTTACTTACTGGATATGATGCTCCAATACTTCAAACTCTTTATGTTGATAAGATACTAAAAGAGCATAATCTACTTCAAGCAATAGCCAGAGTTAATAGAACAAGAAAAGGCAAAAATGCTGGTTATGTTGTAGATTTCGCAGGAATAACAAAACACCTTGTCGATGCTCTTGAAATATTTAGTGGAGATTTAGAACCAAGTGATGTAATGGTTGATATAGCAGAACAAAAAACTGTTCTTGAAAATAGACATACTAAACTTGTAAATTACTTCAAATCTGTTAAGAAGAACAGAGAAAATGAAAGAGATGATTTTATACTTCAAGCTATTGAATATTTAGCTCCAACAGATATAAAAGATAAATTCAAAGAGCTTGTAAGTGATTTCAATAAGTCTATGAATATAGTTCTTCCAGACCCTTTTGCTTCAAAGTATGATTATGATTTCAAACTATTTAATGAAATCAAAATGATGGTTAGAGATAGCAAAGAAAAGATTACTCGTGAAGATAGTAAAAAACTTCAAATGATTTTAGATGAACATTTAAGGGCTAATGGAATTGAGTATCTACTTGAAGAAGCTATTGATATAACTGACTATAAGAAGTTTGCCGAAGCACTTACAAGAGAGGGAAAACACAACCCACTTGATAAAGCAAAAGCAATAATTAAAGCCAATGAAGAAGAGAACCCAGAGCTAGCACTTGAACTATCAGAGTTATTAGAGAAAAAACTAATTGATGCTAAAATTGATAGAAAACAAGCTGTTATAGATTTATTTAGCGATATGGAAGAGATAATTAAAAGACATAAAAATAGATACAGTAGTGTTGGACTGAGAGATGAAAAACACCTTGTTGTTTATGACATAATAAAAGATATGAGTGAAGAAGCAGATAAACTAACACTTAAAATATTTGATACATTAGAAGAAGAGCTAAGAACTCCTGCTATACTTGTTCAAAGTGATGCCCAAAAAAAGATGAGAAACTTAATCAAGCCATTTCTTACTAAATATGGAGTGGATATAAAAATGTCAAATACAATAATTGCTAAGTTGGTAGAAACATTTGCATAGTGTAGAGTATGGCACTAAAAATATTGTATTTGATATAGAGAGAAAAATAAGTCTCAAAAATACATATATTAATGTTGATACCGATGGGGTGCTTGTAAAAACAAACGATAGCACTACCATAGAAGATATTAACAAGATGGTTCAAAATAAATCAGCTTGGATAAGTAAAAAGCTTGATATATTTAAAAAAGTAGCAATCAATAAAGATATTAGTACTGGTTCAAGACTTTACTATATTGGTAAAAGCTACTATGTAAATATGATTACAGATGAAAATGCTGATACCATTACTATTAATTTTACTCACTCAAAATTTCAGATAACTACACCACCAAAATTTACAATGAGTGAGCTTAATGAAGCAATAGAAAACTTCTATAAACAAAAAGCAATAGATAAAATAATACCACTAACTAAAAAGTGGGCTAAAAAGATGAGTGCAGTTCCAGAACATATAAGTTTTAGATACTCAAAAAATAGATGGGGAAGTTGTAGCTCAACTAATCGTATTACATTTAACTACCATTTAGTAAAATTATCTTCATCATTAATAGAGTATGTTGTTATACACGAATTAGCTCATATAACTTTTGAAAACCACTCCAAGGAATTTTGGAAGTTAGTTCATAAGTACTTGCCAGATTACAAAATCAAAGAAGATAAGATTAGAGTGTTTGAAAAGTTGATTTAACTACATCAATTATCAATAGATACAAATCCCTTATCTAATTACTCTTGATACTCATCTGATTTGCTTGTTTTAGAATCTTTAAATTCAGATAAAGGTATTTAATATTTGTTGATATTGGTTAAGGTTAGTTTAAGAATGGCGGACAAGGAGGGATTTGAACCCTCGGTACCCGTAAAGATACACACCCTTAGCAGGGGTGCGGTTTCAGCCACTCACCCACTTGTCCTAAAGATACAATTATAGGTAAAAGTAGTTGAAAAACTACTTAAAAATCTATAATAATTTAGATAAAATATTTTTAACCACGATATCTGGATTTTTAGATGTATAAATTGGACGCCCTACAACTATAAAATCAACCAAGTTATTATTTGCTTCGCTAATATCAGCTACTCTTTTTTGATCTTGACTCTCTTCATTAAATGGTCTAATACCAGGTGTTAAAGTTATGAAGTCATTATGCGTGTGTTGTTTTATTGATAAACTTTCAAATACCGAACAAACCACACCATCAAGTCCAGTTGCATGAGCATCTTGGGCAAACTGCATTGTTTTTGTTTCTAAGTCTTCATTATAAATATTTTTAAAAGAATTGTTGTCAAAACTTGTAAGAGCAGTTACAGCTAAGACTAAAGGAGGTTTTTTAAATTTTGAAATTCTATTTACAACAGTACTCATAGCAATTTTACCACAAGAGGCATGTATATTAAACATATCAACATTTAAATTACAAATTTCTTCACTTGCGTCAGCCATAGTATTGGGAATATCATAAAGTTTTAAGTCTAAGAAAATCTTAAAATTAGGATTAATAGACTTTATATTTCTTAGAAATTCTTTACCATTTCTTATATATGTCCTAAATCCAACTTTTAACCATATATTATGATCTTTTATTTTATTTGCTAAATTTAAATTTTCTTTTGAACTTGGTAAATCTAAAGCAACACACAGTTCCACCTATTCAGTCCTTTGAATTTTATCTAGTAATCCGTTGATAAATTTTGGAGCATTGTCGCTGGCTAATCGTTTTGCCAGTTCAATTGCTTCATTTATGACGATAGCTTTATCCAAAGATGTAAAGATGATCTCATAAATAGACAATCTTAAAATAGATTTTTCAACATTCCCAACTTCTGCGATACTTCTTTGCTTTAGATGTATGCTTAATTGTTCATCTATTGTTTGTAGATTTTCTATAATTCCACTAAAAAGACTTAGTGCAAATTCTTTTTGTTTATTTCTTATTTTTTTATCTTCTAAAATTATATCTATAAACTTTATAATTGAATCGTTGCCTAGGTCAATTGCATACAATAAGCCAATTACTGATTCTCTAGCTTGTGTTCTTGTAGCCATTTGTAAAGTTACTGCATTGCTTTATATAAGTTAAGCATCTCAATTATTGTAGTCATTGCTTCAGAACCTTTATTTCCAGATTTGCTTCCGGCTCTTTCGATTGCTTGTTCAATAGTATCTGTTGTTAATACACCATTTGAAACTGGAATACTATGTTGCATGGTTGCAGTTGCAATACCTTTTGTAGCTTCTGCACTGATATAATCAAAGTGCGGAGTCGCTCCTCGTATGATTGCTCCAATACAACAAATAGCATTATATTTACCACTTTGTAGTGCCTTTGTTAGAGCAAAAGGTATTTCAAATGCCCCTGGAACTAAAATCAAATCTAAATTATTTTCAGTTCCACCGTGTCTTATAAAAGAGTCTTTAGCCCCTTCAACTAATCTATCTGTAATAATGTGGTTAAATCTGCCACCGATAATAGCTACTTTTTCATTACCATTTAAACTTAATTTACCTTCTATAATATTCATTATATTGCCTACTTTTTAGTATTTTATTTTAAGCATTATATCTAAGTACATCTTGAATTGCAACAATATCTTTTATTGTAGATTTAAGGCGTTCGATAGTTAACATATTTGGACCATCGCTTAATGCAATAGTTGGATCAAAGTGTGTTTCAAAGAAAAATCCATCAACACCAATAGCAGCAGCTGCACGAGCTAGGCTAGGCACTATTGCACTATGACCATTTGTTGTGCTTCCAGAACTAGGTACTTGAGCAGAATGTGTCGCATCAAAAATAACAGGTGCAAATTTTTTCATACTTATTAAATTTTTCATATCAACTATTAGCGAACCATATCCAAATATATTTCCTCTTTCACATAGCCAAACACCATTATCTTTTGAACTTTGATAATTTATTTCATCAATCAATCTAGTTTTAAGAATTTTTGCAACAGGGTATTTCATGGCATCACTTGATAAAAATTGACCTTTTTTGATGTTAATTGTAGTATTTGTTTTTGCACAAGCAACCAAAAGGTCGGTTTGTCGACAAAGAAAAGCGGGTATTTGTAGTATACTCACAACTTGTGAAGTTGGTATTACTTGATAAGTTTCATGTACGTCTGTAACTATTTTGTATCCAAATTGTTCTTTGACCTCTTGAAGTATTTTTAAGCCCTCATCCATTCCTGGTCCTCTAAAACTATCAAGGCTTGTTCGATTTGCCTTATCAAAACTAGCTTTAAAATAAAAATCAATTTTATCATCTTCTTGTAAGTAAGATAACTCTTGTGCTATTTTCATAATGTTATCGCGAGATTCTATTACGCATGGACCTGCTAGTATAATCATTTTATATTCCTTTGTTTTTTAAAATAAATTTTTCTTTTCCTGTTAAGGCATAATGAAATTCGTATATATTTTGACAAATATATTCCAAATCATCTTTTGCATTTTGATCAAGTGCAAATAAAATTTTATCGTCTTTTTGTAATTTTATATTGTCATCTGGTAATAATATATGTTTTTCTTCATCTCTTACGAGTAGTAAAGCTACTATATTATTGTACTGATTACAGTTTCTGAGGGAAACTTTTAATATTGCTAATGGTAAATCATTATAAATTTGTGGAGCATATTTATTATTTATAGTTAGTTCATAAAGTATTGGATTGTTATTAACTTTTTGAATTAAGGTTTTGGCTAAACTAGATGCCCATTTTTCATCTTGTAATCCTAAAATTTTAATAAATTTATCTGATAAAGGATTGATTAGAGCATTTGTAATTTTATAAATTAAAATTCTTGATGGCATCAGTATATGTTTTATATTTGCATTATTAAAAATAGAAAAATCATCCAATTCATTTTCTCTTGCAATTGTCATAATGTTTGGATTTAATTTTTTTGCTGTTGTAAGTATTGATAGATTTATAGTATCGTTATTTGTTCCAGCTATAACGACATCAGCATCCTTAATACCAGCACTAAGTAGCATATCTTTATCATCAGCATCTCCTATAAGAATATTTGGTTTTGTATTTTTTGGTAGTGATATAAGTTTAGAATTGTCAATCTCAATAAAAGTACTACTTATATTTGTTTTTTCAAAGATTTTATGTATACTATGTCCCATTCTTCCATAACCACAAATAATATATTTACCAGTTGGAAACTGTTGAAACGATTCTTCCAAAGTAGTGATATTATGTATCCAATTTTCTAGTTTCAATAAATTAGGAGCTTTTATTGCCATATTTATTTGTGAAGCAATTATTTCAAATGGATTTTCTACAATCTTAACACCCGCATCGTACAAATTTTCAGTATGGTTTGTCGTTGTTGATTTTGCAGCTACTATAATATGTTTGTTTAATAATCTTGAAGTAAGTGCAATTCTTAGATTTAGAGCTTCATCTTCAAATAAAGATACAACAGCTTTGCAGTAAGATGATTTAATACCTGCTAATTCTAGTGCCTTAGGGTTAAATGCATCCGCTATTAAAACTGGAACATGAGGTTTAAAATTTTCTAGAAGTAATTGATCGACTTTTTGTTCGTTTTTTTCAATTACTACAGTTCTAATACCTTGCTGTAATGATTTCTCAATAATTTTTTTAGTAGTATAACTAAAGCCTAATATGATAATATATTTTTGTTTAATATTTTTTACATTTCGCATAAATTTACTTTTTTGAAGTTCTAGCAAAAAAAGTTTATCTCTTAATATGTTTACCAATGTTCCAATACTATAAAACCATCCTAAAACAACAATATAAATTACAAATGAAACCCATAATTTTTGTGAATATGTAAAGGGGTAGGGGGTTTCCCCAAATCCAATAGTAGATGCTGTGTAAGTTACGAAATAAAAAGCATCAAATATACTCATTTGATATGGGTTACCGTTTGTATCTATACCATCTATTAAAAGAAGTCCAGTCATCGCAATTGCATATGATATTACTAATACTAAAAAAGGTATTCTCATTCTTTGCAATATAATCCATACTATACTTTCGTTCATGTTATTTATTTATCGTTTACTTTTTAATGTTTCACCAATATACAAAATAACTGACACAATATTTGCTAAAAGAGCTCCCCCTGAAAGTGATATAACAATGGTTGATATTTCAGGATTTACCTCATAAGAATAACCAGCAATAGCCCATATGCTAGCTGCAAAAATAAGTTGAATAACCGCAACTAAACTAGTTGCCAATAAAACCGCACCTATATGGGTTTTATCTCCAAGTTTTAAGATAGTAGCTATAATATTTACAATAATAGCAGCAAATAGTTCATATTTACTATGCATTATTAAATTATTTAAATCACCATAAAAAAATCCAAAATTTAATGTCATAGCAAATATGATAAAAAATCCAGATATTATTTTGTCAAAATTCATTTCAATCCTTTTTTTGATGTAACTAATACACCGCTTATAATAATGATTATTATACCCAAGACTACTAAAATATCAGGAAAACTATCACCTAAAAGCACCCCAATAGCAATTGAAAATATAATATTGCTATAACTAATAGTTCCAACTATACCACCTTTTGCAGTCATATAAGCTTTTGTCATATACAGTTGAGAAAGGGTTGCTGTAACTCCAAGTCCAATAATATATAGCCATGCTGTAGTAGTAGGCACAATAAATTTTGCTATCATAAAGTTAAATGTAGTAGATGTATAAAATTCACCTAATATCATTAATAAAATAGGACCAATAGTGCCTGTTATCATAAATGAAAATACTATAACTCTTGTATCGTAAATATTTTTTAATTCTCTTATTGATGTGTAAGCTAAACCTGCTCCAATACCGCTAAGTATTCCTAACCAATCTGTTTTTGATAGGCTAGATCCAGTAAAATGTGTGATGAATAAAATACCTATAAATCCAATAAATACACCAATCCATGCTTTAAATGTTAATTTTTCTTTAATAAAAATATATGCAAAAATTGCAGTAAATATCGGAGCTGTTTTAGAAAATGTTTGAGCTTCAGCGAGTGAAATATGGGCTATATTATAAAAATACATCAACAATGCAATAAATCCTATAAAACCTCTAAAAAATAGTAAAAAAGGTTTCCCTCCTATTTGTTTTATTGGTAATTTGTAAATAGATAAACTTATGATTATTGTCCCAATTATATTTCTAAAAAATACAACTTCAAGAGAACTCATGCAAGAACTAAGAAGTTTTGCAAAAGCACCTGTAAAAGCAAAGAGAAAAGAGGCAAAAAGCATGTATTTTATTGCTAGGTTTATGTTGTCATTCATAAGGAGAAGTGTAGTTAAATTTATGTTAAATATATATTATGATACAATCCAATTTATGATAAATAATAATATAATATATGCCTTGATTGTTTTTTCTGGATTTGTTCTTTTGCGAGTAATATTTAAAAAATTGCTCCTCTTAGTGTCAACCAAGTTGTCAACAAAAAGTAATATTTATAATCTTTCAATAAAATCATATATAAATCCTATTAATTTTTTAATTTTAGTTATAGGATTTACATTTGCAAAAAATATTTTACAATTAGATGACAGTATAAACAGCATCTTAACTTCATTAGCTAGATCTGCATTTGCGTTCGGGATTTTTTGGATTATTTTTAATTCACTAACTCCTTTGTCGATTGGTATAAATAGATTTACTAAGAGTTTTGGCGAAGAGTTAAGTGTAGATATTGCAAATTTTATAATAAAAACATTAAAATTTTTAGTAATTGCTATTGGTTTTGTATCTATTTTGCAAGAGTGGGGCTACAATATAAGTGGCTTTTTGGCATCACTTGGACTTGTAGGTATGGCATTTGCTCTAGCTGCTAAAGATACCGCAGGTAATTTGTTTGGTTCGTTAGTAATTTTTACAGATAAACCATTTAAGATAGGTGATTGGATTAAAACGCCTGACGTTGAAGGTACAATAGAATCCATAGGAATACGAAGTACAAATGTAAGAACATTTGCACAAGCTCTTGTAACCGTACCAAATGGAATACTTGCAAATAGTGCTATTTTAAATTGGTCTAAAATGAAAAAAAGAAGAATTAAAATGACTTTAGGTTTAACTTATGATACTACAAGTAATCAAATAGAACAAATTACAGCTGATATAAAACAAATGTTACGAAATCATTCTGGTATAAATCAGGATTCTATGTATGTATATTTTACATCATTTAATGATAGTAGTTTAGGTATATTTTGTTATTTCTTTACAAAAACAATATCATGGGGAGAATATATGAAAGTAAAAGAAGATATAAATTTGAAAATTATGAAAATAATTGAAAGCAACAATACAAGTTTTGCATTTCCTACACAAACATTGCATATAGAAAATAATAAAAGTTTTACATAGTGATAAAAATAGCATTAATTGGTCAACCAAATGTAGGTAAAAGTTCTCTTTTTAACAGGATAGCTAAACAAAGAATCGCTATTGTAAGTGATATATCTGGAACAACAAGAGATATAAAAAAAATCAAAATCAAAATAGAAGATCGTGAAGCACTTATGCTTGATACTGGAGGAATTAGCAAATCGCATGATAGCGTCATGGAAGATGGTAGTGAGTTTAAAATTTTTACTAATGTAAAAAGAAAAGCGATTGAGACTGCCAAAGAGTGTGAAATAATTTTATTTATGGTTGATGGCAAACGGATACCAGACGATGAAGATAAAGCACTTTTTTATGAGCTCCAATCATTGAATAAAAAATTAGCACTTGTAATCAATAAAATTGATAATGATAAAGAAAATGAAAGAATTTGGGATTTTTATCAATTTGGAGTAGATGAAAACAATATATTTGCAATCTCAGTATCTCATAATCGTGGTACAAAAAAATTGTTTGAATGGATATATAATAAATTATCTTTGCCTATAAACATGGAAACAACAAATGAGAATGATAAAATTATATCGCTAGAACAAAAGTTAGAATTAAAAGAAGATAATATCGAAAGGATTGTTGATAATCATTTAAAAGTAGCAATTATTGGTAAAGTAAATGTAGGTAAAAGTTCAATTTTAAATGCTCTTGTTGGGGAGGAGAGAAGTGTTGTGAGTGAAATTGCAGGAACCACTATTGATCCCGTTGATGAAACTATGCTAGTTGGAGATAAAAAAATGACATTTATCGATACAGCAGGTTTAAGACGAAGAGGAAAAATAGCTGGTATTGAAAAATATGCCTTAATGAGAACTCAAGATATGTTAAAACAAGCTAATTTAGCACTTATTGTTATTGATGCATCTTCTCCTATTACCGATCAAGATGAAAAAATTTCTGGTCTTGTTGATCAGTTTGGACTAGGTGCGATTATTGTACTTAACAAATGGGATAAAAAGCTAAAAACTTTTAAAGAATTAGAAAAAGATATAAGACTTAGATTTAAGTTTTTATACTATGCTCCCGTTATAGCTGTTTCTAGTAAAACACAACGAGGTATTAATAAATTAGAAAATAAATTAATTGATATTTATAATAACTTTACCCAAAGAATAGCAACATCAGCACTAAATGAAGTAATAAAAAAAGCAACCCAAAGACACTCCTTACCATCTCCTGCTGGAAATATGTTAAGAATATATTATTCAGTTCAATTTAATACATCACCTCCAACTATTGCTGTGGTTATGAATAAGCCTAAGTTATTACATTTTACTTATAAAAGATATTTGATTAATTTTTTACGAGATAATATAAATTTTGAAGGAACACCAATTAGACTTGTTGCTCGTGGCAAAGGTGACAGGGATGACGATGAAGAGTTGGAAATTGCTTATCAAGTAATATGAAATTAAGCACTATTTAGATAGAATACATTCATTTTAAATAAAGGTACTTATGAAATATGGAAGATAATTTTGAATCACAAGATATAGTAAATATTAATATAGAAGACTCAGTCAAAGCTTCTTATTTAGATTATTCAATGAGTGTTATTATTGGGCGTGCATTGCCAGATGCTAGAGATGGATTAAAACCAGTTCACAGAAGAATTTTATATGCTATGCATGATTTAAATTTAAGTAGTAAAGCGGGTTATAAAAAATCTGCTCGTATTGTGGGTGATGTCATTGGTAAATATCACCCACATGGTGATAATTCAGTTTATGATGCACTCGTAAGACTTGCACAAAATTTTTCTATGAGAATGCCTCTTGTTGATGGTCAAGGTAACTTTGGTTCTGTTGATGGCGATAGTGCAGCTGCTATGAGATATACAGAGTCAAGAATGACCAAAATAAGTGAAGATCTCTTAAAAGATATTGATAAAGATACTGTAAACTATATACCAAACTATGATGATACTATGAAAGAACCATCAGTCATGCCAACAAGAATACCTGCTTTACTTATTAATGGTAGTGAAGGGATTGCAGTAGGTATGGCTACGAAAATACCACCACATAATCCTACTGAAGTGTTTAATGCCTTATTGCATCTTATTGATAATCCACAAACAACGCCAGAAGAATTGATGACATTTATTACTGGTCCTGATTTTCCAACTGGTGGTACTATATTTGGTAGAAAAGGTATCGTTGATGCATATACTACAGGTCGAGGGCGTGTTAAAGTTCGATCTAAACATCATATAGAAACCAAAGCCAATAAAGAAATTATTGTAATTGACGAATTGCCTTACCAAGTAAATAAGTCAAGAGTTATTGAATCAATTGCTGATCTAGCTAGAGAAAAAAATATTGAAGGTATTAATGTAATTCGCGATGAATCTGATAGAGAAGGTATGCGAATTGTAATTGAACTTAAAAAAGATGCAATGGCAGAAATTGTTATGAACAATCTTTATAAGCAAACTCAACTTGAAGTAACATTTGGTACTATTATGTTAGCAGTTCATAATAAAGAGCCAAAGATATTTAAATTAAATGAGGTTTTAAATATATTTTTAAATCATAGAAAAACTGTAATTATTAGACGAACAATTTTTGATTTGGAAAAAGCAAAGCAAAGAGCTCATATACTTGAAGGTTTAAAAATAGCTTTAGATAATATTGATGAAGTTGTTAAAATAATACGAGCAAGTGCAAATGATATAGAAGCTAATGAGAAACTTTGTGAAGCATTTAATCTTAGTGAAATTCAAGCAAAAGCTATTTTAGATATGAGACTAGGACGACTTACTGGACTTCAGCGAGAAAAGCTTGAAGCTGAATTGGCAGAACTAATAGAGTTGATTATTTATTTAGAATTGATTTTAAAATCAGAAGATAGGTTAAATGAGATTATCAAAGAAGAACTAATCGAATCTAAAGATAAATACGGAGAAGAAAGACGAACTGATATAGAAGATAGTTATGATGATATTGATATGGAAGATTTAATTCCTAATGAGCCTATGGTAGTCACTATTACTCATAATGGTTATGTTAAGAGAGTATCGATTAAATCTTATGATAAACAACGAAGAGGCGGTAAGGGTAAAATTGCAGTTACAACTCATGATGATGATTTCATCGAAAGATTTTTTGTATCCAATACTCATGATACACTTTTATTTGTTACAAATTTTGGACAACTTTACTGGTTGAAAGTATACAGAATACCAGAAGCTGGAAGAACTGCAAAAGGTAAAGCTGTTGTTAATTTGATCAACTTAAAATTAGATGAAAAAATCATGGCAATTATCCCTACAACTGATTTTGATGAATCTAAATCGTTAGCATTTTTTACTAAAAATGGAATCGTTAAAAGAACAGCTTTAAATGATTTTTCAAATATTAGAACTAATGGAGTAAGAGCAATTGTGCTTGATGACAATGATGAAATTGTAACAGCTTCAATCACTTTTGCCGAATCTAAGTATTTAATGGTATTTAGTGCACTTGGTCAAGTTATTAGATTTGATATAGACAAAACTAGATGTCAAGGTAGAAATACAAGGGGAGTTAGGGCTATTAAATTCAAAATTGATGCTGATGTAGTTATTGATGCTGATGTTATTGAAAACGAACAACAAGAACTGTTAACTGTAAGTGAAAATGGTGTGGGTAAACGAACAGAAGTGGAAGCATACAGACTTACAAATAGAGCTGGTTCTGGCGTGATCGCTATGAAATTAAGCACTAAAACAGGTAAAACTGTTGTTGGAAATGTACTAGTCGATCCAACTCAAGATTTAATGGCACTTACAAGTATAGGCAAGATGATAAGAGTTGACATGAGTACAATTAGAAAAGCTGGTAGAAATACATCTGGAGTTACCATTGTAAATGTTGATAAAGGTGATAAAGTTGTAAGTATTGCTATGTGTCCAAAAGAAGATGAAGAGATCAAGTTGGATGAAAATGGTAATCCTATTAAGATAAATACTCATATTGTTGAAGCAAAGGAACAACCAGACTCACTATTTGGAGATAAGTAATGAGTATAAAATATAATGTAGCTGTTATAGGAGCTACAGGGGCAGTCGGAGAAGAACTATTTAGGATAATGAAAGAGGTAAATTTCCCAGTAGGAGAACTACTTCCACTAGCAAGTTCCAAAAGCATCGGTGCTACTATTGAATATGATAACAAAAGTTATTCCGTAGTTGAGCTTACTAATACTGTTTTTGAAGAGAATGAAATTCATATCGCATTTTTTAGTGCAGGTTCTAGTATCTCTGCTAAGTATGCAAAGTATGCAGTTGAAAGTGGAGCAGTTGTTATTGATAATACAAGTTATTTTAGAATGGAACCAAACATACCATTGGTCGTACCAGAAGTTAATCCTGAAGATATAGCCAGCTGGAGAGAAACTGGAATTATTGCCAATCCAAACTGTTCAACAATTCAAATGGTTCAAATACTTAAACCATTGGAGGATCTTTACGGAAAAAATGGAGGGATTAAAAGAGTTGATGTTTCAACTTATCAAGCTACATCTGGAGCTGGAAAAGCAGGTATGGAAGAGCTTGTTATGCAGATGCAAGATTTTTTTGCTTTTAAATTAGAAAATAGCAAAAAAAAAGCATTCGCTCATCAAATTGCTTTAAATGTAATTCCTCAAGTAGATAAGGCTATGGAAAGTGGATTTACAAAAGAAGAAGAAAAGATGATTTATGAAACTCAAAAAATACTTCATAAAAATATTCAAGTAGCAGCTACTTGTGTACGAGTCCCAGTTTTAAGAAGCCATAGCGAATCTATTACTATTACATTTGAAACCGATATAGACGTTGAAAAATGTACAGAAGCTATTAATAATTTTGAAAATGTAAAAGTTATTGATAATTTAGAAAAAGGCATTTATCCAATGCCTATTTTATCTACGGATACCGATATTACTTTGGTCGGAAGAATTAGAGCTGATATTTATTCTCCCAATGTATTGCATCTTTTTAATGCAGCAGATCAAATTAGAGTAGGGGCTGCTACAAATTCTGTGCGTATCGCATTAAGATGGATAGAATTAATGAAGGATGAAATGTGTTAGAAAGAATTTTTGAAGGTATAATTTGGAAAAGTAGATTTATTATTATTCTTGCTGTTATTTTTGGGTTGCTTGGAGCTGTTGTACTTTTTATAGTAGCTTCCATGGATATTTGGCAAGTTGCAGTTTATACATTTAACACAATTATTACAAATACACATCCTTCTAAGTTTCACGAAGATATAGTTGCCGGTATTATTGGTGCAGTTGATTTGTATCTTATTGCTGTAGTGATGTTCATTTTTGCATTTGGTTTGTATGAATTATTTATTAGCGAGATCGATGAGGCAATGGGTGATGAGAAAACAAGTAAAATTCTAGCAATTCACAGTTTGGATCAATTAAAAGATAAAATAGCAAAAGTTATTGTTATGGTTTTGGTTGTTAATTTTTTTCAAAGAGTTTTACATACAGAATTTCATTCTGCCTTGGAGATGTTATATTTAGCATTATCGATCGCTTCACTCTCAGTTGGACTTTATTTTTTAGGAAAAGTTGGTAAAAAGTAGTCAATTTCTAGACTAAATCTTCTAGCGTAGAAATATTAGCAGCTAGTTTGTTTTTTACTTCTAAAAATTCTAATTCAGGTATGCTATTTGCAACTATTCCTGCACCACTTTGAAAGACAACGGTATCTTCTGTTAGTAGTGTTGTTCTAATGGTAATAGCACTATCCATATTTCCATCAAAACCAAAATAAGCTATACTTCCACTATAGAAATTTCTTTTTATATTTTCATTTTGTGCAATTAGTTCCATAGCTCTTATTTTTGGAGCCCCTGTCATCGTGCCAGCAGTAAATGTTGAACTAAAAAGATCAAACATATCGTAGTTATTGTCTAAAGTAGCTTCTATATCAGATACTAAATGCATAACATGAGAGTATTTTTCTACTCTCATGGAATTAGTTACTTTTACTGTTCCAGTTTGTGCAATTTTGCTTACATCGTTACGACCTAAATCTATTAACATAACATGCTCTGCGATCTCTTTTGGATCATTGATTAATTCAGTTTCCATCTCTTTATCTCTGCTTGGAGTGTCTCCCCTTTTTCTAGTACCTGCAATTGGACGAAGTAAAATTTGACCATTGGTTAATCTTACCATAACTTCAGGACTACTACCCGCAATACTAAAATCTTTGTATTCTAATAAAAATAAATAAGGAGATGGATTTTTTGACCTTAATGCTCTATAGAAACTTAGATGATCAACTTTAGCTTTTTGAGTATACCTATTAGAAGCTAGTATTTGAAATACATCACCTTCTTTAATATATTTTTTATATTTCTCTACGATATTAAAAAACTCTTCTTTAGATAATGTGAATTTACCATCTTCTGAAATTATTGCTTTTTTAAGAGGGGTATATTCGCAGCCCTTTTGTAATTCATCACAAATAATATCAATTTTATGTTTAAAAGAATCCATAGAAGTAATGCAAGTTAATTTAGAAGTTTTATGTGAATAAATAAGAACCATTTTGGGACGAATCAAATCTAGATCTGGGATATTAAGCTCATCTTTCAGACAATCCATATGTTGTTTTAAAGTAGGTTCCCATTCCTTTACCATATCATAACCAATATTGCCAATAAAACCATCTATTAATCCAACACCTAATTCTTTACCTTTGTTTTTAAAAAGTTTAGAGTTTATATTTTGATAGTATTTTTTTAAAAAAACAAATGGATTTGTATCAATATTTTCAATATTCCCATTATTATCCTTGTAAAAACTTTGACCATTTTTGTGTATTATTCTTTCTCTATCACCTATTAAAATATAACTAAAATTACCATCATTATTATTTACTACTGATTCAAAAAGAAATGTTACTTCATCTTTAAATATATTTTGAGCTTTTTGATATATCAATACAGGGGTAAATTGATCTAAAAATAAAGTTTTAGTAAAAAACTCCATTTATTGTAGCTTCAATATATAAGCTTTGTCGTTATTAAAATATTTTTTCACTTTATTTAGCATTTTCTTTGAATTTACGTTGCTGTATGGTCCTATTAAAACTTTATTGTATATTTTTTTGTTAATTATTGCTTTATGAATAGTGTAATTAAATTTATTGCGTCTTAATTTATTTGATAATTCTTTATTTGGATTATTTATAAATGCTCCAATTTGAATATAATAATTTAAATTATTATATCTTTTTTTAATGCTTTCTTTTGTGAGTACTGGTTCCGATGTTTCTTGCTCGACATTTGGTATTTCTGGTATTGTTGGTTTTAACGCTTCTTGCTCAATCTCTTTTGGCATTATTAGTTTTTGTTCTTTATCTATGTTAGAAATATTAGTTTGTAAAGATTTAAATTTTGAATTCTCAAATACTATATTTTCTTTTTGTGTTTGAGATATTAAAGGCATTATAATAATAGTTAATAAAAATAATATTATTACAGCAATACCTAAAATAATATATTTTCTTTTTGTTTCTTTGTCAATACTATTGTTAGAGTCAAGGCGAATATCATCCATCTCAAAAAATTCTTTAGTTTTAGCAATAGTTTCATTTTGTTCATCGTATAAATTATTTAATTCTCTATTTGTATGGCTATTTTTTGGTTCCATTATTAATCCTTTGCAAAATCTAATATGTGGATTTTGTATAAATTACAAACTTTTGTGCTAATTGCTCTAGTTCTTTTTTGATTGCTACTTGCAAATTAGTATTTGAAATATCATCTAAAATATCAGCTATTTTTTCACCAATAAATCTAAATTCTCTTTCCTTCATACCACGTGCAGTAAGTGCAGGAGAACCAATCCTAATACCTGAAGTAACAAATGGACTTCTTGTTTCGCCTGGAACGGTATTTTTATTGATTGTTATTCCAGCATTTCCTAGGGCTGTATCTGCGTCTTTACCAGAGAATTCTCTTTCAACAAATGAAACTAGCACCAAGTGATTATCTGTACCACCAGATACTACATTATAGCCTCTATCAATTAATACTTCACTTAGCACTTTAGCATTTGCTTTTACTTGTTTAGCATAAATTTTCCATGATGGATCTAAAATTTCTTTAAATGCTACTGCTTTAGCAGCAATTACATGAATAAGTGGACCACCTTGAATACCTGGAAAAATCGCACTATTTATTTTTTTAGAAATATCTTCATCATTGCACATAATCATTCCGCCACGAGGACCTCTTAATGTTTTGTGTGTAGTAGTAGTAACTACATGAGCATGAGGGAATGGATTAGGGTGTTCACCAGCAGCTACGAGTCCTGCTATATGTGCAATATCAGCAAATAAAATAGCACCAACTTCATTAGCGATTTCTCTAAACTTAGCAAAGTTTATCTCTCTTGCATATGCACTAGCTCCACAAACTATAATTTTAGGTTGTACAATTTTAGCAATATCTAAAACTCTATCATAATTAATTCTACCATCTAATTCAACTCCATAATAAAATGGACTATAATTTTTACCAGAAAAACTTGGTTTACTTCCATGAGTTAAATGACCTCCATGTGATAAATCCATGCCAAGAAGTTTATCACCTGCTTTTAAAAGTGCTGCATAAACAGCACCATTTGCTTGGCTCCCTGAATGTGGTTGAACATTTGCAAAGTTACATCCAAAAATCTTACAAGCTCGATCAATAGCTAATTGTTCAATTTTGTCAGCTTCTTGACAACCTCCATAATATCGTTTGTATGGATACCCCTCAGCATATTTATTTGTAAATATAGAGCCCATAGCTTCCATCACAGCTGGACTTGTAAAGTTTTCACTAGCAATCATTTCTAAATGATTTGTTTGTCTTTTTAATTCATTTTCTACTATTTTAAAAACTTCAGTATCTGCTGTTTCTAGATTATTATTTATTATAAAGTTAGTCATTTTTTTCCAATCTTTTTAAATTTAATTTAGTTTTCATCTTGATGTAAATCTATTTCCTTAGAAATAGGTTTCATTGCAGGAAACAATAATACATCTCTAATGCTATGCTGATTTGTAAGCATCATCACAAGTCTATCAATCCCAATACCTTGACCAGCTGTTGGAGCCATCCCATAAGATAAGGCATTTACAAAGTCTTTATCCATCTCGTGTGCCTCTTCATCACCAGCATCTTTTGCATTCATTTGACATTCAAATCTAGTTAATTGATCAAGCGGATCATTTAATTCACTAAAAGCATTTGCTATTTCTTTTCCACCAATAAATAGTTCAAATCTATCAGTTAAATGAGGTTGTTTGTCATTTCTTCTTGCTAGCGGTGAGATTTCTACTGGATACTGGGTGATAAATGTAGGATTGATAAGTTTATCTTCAACATACTTGTCAAATAGTTCACCTTGAAGTTGTCCGATATTCATTTTATCGCTTACATCAATTTTATTCTCTTTGCAAAATGCAATAATTTTATCTTTGTTAGTAATAATATCAGCAGATACTCCACCAATATCTGTTAACGATCGAATAAGAGAGATCTCTGTAAACTTAGAAAAATCAATCTCTATATTGCCATAAGGTAACGTAGACGGTAAATCTAAATGCTCAAAAAGATATTCAAAATACTCTTTTGTAATAACGATTAAATCACTATAGGTTTTGTAAGCCCAGTAAAATTCAATACTTGTAAATTCAGGATTATGCGTAGCATCCATACCTTCATTTCTAAAACATCTATTTATTTCAAATACAGCTTCAAATCCACCAACGATACATCTTTTTAAATATAATTCAGGTGCAATTCTAAGGTATCTATCTACACTTAAAGCATTGTGATGAGTAGTAAATGGTTTTGCATTTGCGCCACCTGCAATTGGGTGCATCATGGGAGTTTCGACCTCTAAAAAACCTTTATTTTCAAAAAATCTTCTAGTTAAAGATATAACCTTACTTCTAGTATGGAATGTTTTTCGTACCTCACTATTCATAATAAGATCTAAATATCTTTGTCTATATCGCAACTCTTTATCTTGAATACCATGATATTTTTCAGGTAAAGGAGAAATTGATTTTGTTAGCATGCTAAGATCTGTAACATGGAGAGAAAGTTCACCTTTACCTGTTACAAAAGGATAGCCAGCAGCTTCAACTATATCACCAACTTCAAATATTTTTTTAAATATGTTATTGTAAAAACCTTCTTCTAAGTTATCTCTAGCTACATATATTTGTAAAATACCACTCTCATCTTCTACTTTAATAAAACTAGCTTTCCCCATAACTCTTAAGAATTTAATACGACCAGCAATTGTATAGTGTCTAGATTTTGTTCTTTTATCTTCCATGTTGTGAACATCGCTATTTACATTTAAAAACTTTGAAATAGTTGTATCTCTTTTAGTGTTATTAGTGTATGGATTTATTCCAGTTTTTCTTAATGTGTTTACTTTATCTATTCTCTGCTGTATATATTTATTTTCAAACAATTATTTTATCCCTTTATTAATATTATTAAGTTGTTTTTGTAAGAGATCAAATGAAATGTTATTGTCTCTTAAATACGTCTTGACTGCATTAGTCGAGATATTGTGATCTTGTAGATATTGTTTAATCTCTCTCGTTCCTTCTTTTTTAATTAAAATATCAATATGTTTTTTTAAATCTAAATTATCTATTATTTTAGGTATCTTATCTTTATTTTTTATATTTATAGTATCTAATTTTATAAGCATCTTTCCGGTATCTTTTAGTATCGGAAAGATGACACTATTTTTTAATTTGCTAGATAGTTGGTTATCGATTGTTTCAACTGATGATATGGCGTAAAATATAATAGAAAATAATAAAAATATTTTACTAGCTCCAAATATAAAACCCAAAATATTATCAAATATACCTAAACCACTTAGTTTAATTATTTTACTTAATATTACTCCTAAGATGTATGCTAAAAACCAAACTACAATAATAGTTATTACAAATCCTACTAATGCAATAGTATTACTATTATCAAAATGAAAAATATCATTTACGATTTGTCCAGTTTGAGACGAAAGTCTTGATGCAAGAAACACCCCACCAACAATGCCAATAAGAGCAAAAGATTCTTTAATAAACCCTCTAAATAAGCCTTTTAATCCAAGAAATAAAGTTAATGCTACAATAACTATATCAAACCAGTTCATATTTTCCAATTTTATCCTTTAATTATCATATTAAAAAAACATAATATATTATACAATAATTTATTATGTTTTTGCATTAAATATATTAACGAAGTTTAAATATAATTTTTGATAATATGTTTATCGATAAATTTTAAAAGGGATAAAAATGAAAAAATTATTTTTAATTATTGGAGCACCAGGAAGTGGAAAAACTACAGATGCTGAATTGATTGCTAAAAAACATGAAAATATTACACACTATTCTACAGGTGATATGTTTAGGGCAGAAGTTGCGACCCATAGCGAATTAGGTAAAACGATCGAAAAGTTTATAAACGCAGGAGACCTTGTGCCAATTGATATTGTGATTAAAACAATAGTAACCGCAATTATTAATGCACCAACTCCAGTTGTTATCATAGATGGCTATCCAAGAAGTGTTGAACAAATGGATGCACTAAATGAATATTTATCAAATGAAGATAAGGTTGAGCTTGTTAATGTTATTGAAGTATCAGTATCAGAACAAATTGCTCGCGATAGAGTAATAGGTAGGGCAAGAGGTGCTGATGATAATATGCAAGTCTTTAAAAGTAGAATGAAAATTTATACTGATCCATTGAGCGAAATTCAAAATTTTTATAAATCACAAAATATATTAGAGGTAATAAATGGTGAATCTGGCCTCAAAGAAGTTGTCGAAAATATGAATAGATTTATTGTATCAAAAATTAATTGAAGAATTTTTATAGTGTTATAATTGGTACAGAACTTTTAAATGGTCGTCGTACAGATAGTCATTTTGATTTTTTAAACAAAGAATTAATTAAACGCGGTTGGGAACAAAAAGCTTCTTTTGTAATAAAAGATGAAATTCCTTTAATTGAAGATATATTTAGTTTTATAAAAAAAGATAAAAATTCTGTAATGTTTAGCTTTGGTGGTATTGGCGCAACACCAGATGATTATACACGAGAATGCGCAGCAAAAATATTCACTAATGGTAAAATGGAAGTAAATGAGCTTGCTAAAAAATGTATATTGAGTCAATTTGGAGATGGAGCATATCCTCACCGAATACACATGGCGTCTTTGCCAATTAATGCTTCCTTGCTTCATAATGTAATTACAAATGTACCTGGCTTTTATCTTGATAATAGATTTTTTTTCACTCCTGGTTTCCCAAGTATGAGTCAAAATATGATCATAGAAGCTTTAGACAAATTGTACCCACACAATAAAGTTAAACATAGATATACATTAAAAGCATTTTGTAGCGAGAATATATTAATAGACACAATGAAACAAATTCCATCAAATATTGAATTGTCTTCTCTCCCAACAATTAACAAAAACAATAGAACAACAGTTATATCGCTGACATCTTATGATAAAAGATATGTTTTGAAATATTTTGAATTGTTTATTGATTTTTTAAAAAAAGAAAAAATTAAATATAAAAAATTATAACACTTATTAATATATTTGGCCTAGAATACATCAATTTCCTTTACATAATCCATGATAATTTGTTTTTTGTATTTTTTCCAAAAAGATAAGTGCATGTTCTAAAACTTTTTTTTCTTCAACTAATGGTTGCATAGATATATTTTTATTTGTTAATGAAATATTTTGATTATCTACTAAAGCCAGAACTTCACATCTTAACTCATCTAGTCTATTATTTATCATTGTAATACTTTTCATATATCTATCCTTTAAAAAAATTATTGTACAATGTGAACACTAAAAATAGGATTATAAATGAAAGTATTATTAATAAAAGATGTTAAAGGTTTAGGTAAGATAGGCGAAGTTAAAGAGGTTAAAGATGGTTATGGAAAAAACTTTTTAATCGGAAAAGGTCATGCTAGACAGGCAACTGCGGAAATACTTAAACAATGGGAAGAGGGTGTTTTGATCAGAGCTAAAAATGAAGCTAAAGAGGTTAAACTAGTAAATGATATTAAAGAGATTATTGAATCTTCTAAGTTTACTATTAAACATAGAGTTGGTCCAAGCGGACATCTAATAGGAACCGTTACAAATAAAGAAATAGCACTAGAATTAAATAAATTTAATATCGTTATCGATAAAAAACAAATTCATTTAGATACAAAGATAAAAACTATAGGTATCTATGAAGTTGATTGTAAACTAGGTCATGGTGTCCATGCGATAATTAAAATTGATGTAATTGAGGAGATTTAAATATGTTTGATGCTACAACAATCCTTGCTTTTAAATCTAAAGATGGAAAAGCTGTTATAGGTGGCGATGGCCAAGTGACTTTTGGAAATACAGTTTTAAAAAATAATGCTACAAAAATAAGAAAACTTTATAATAATAATGTTTTGGCTGGATTTGCAGGAAGCACAGCGGACGCTTTTAATCTATTTGATATGTTTGAAATTCATCTTGAAAATACAAAGGGCGACCTTTTGAAGTCTGTTGTCAATTTTTCTAAGGAGTGGAGAAAAGACAAAACACTTAGAAGACTTGAAGCAATGATGTTGGTTTTAAACGAAAAGAATATATTTATATTAAGTGGAAATGGTGATGTTGTTGAGCCAGAAGATGGATGTTTGGCATCTATTGGTAGTGGTGGTAATTTTGCTATTTCAGCTGCACGAGCACTTGAAAAGCGAACCGTTGGATCTTGTTCGTGAATCTTTAATGATAGCAGGAGAATTATGTATATATACAAATCAAAATATAAAAACTTTAACATTAAATAATAATTAGGATAATAAATAATGAATATGACACCAAAAGAGATAGTAAGCTATTTAGATAATTATATAGTTGGCCAAAAAGATGCTAAAAAAGTGATTGCCCTAGCATTGAGAAATCGTTACAGGAGAATGAAACTAGCAGAAGATTTACAAGATGAGATAATGCCGAAAAATATATTAATGATTGGTAGTACTGGCGTTGGTAAAACAGAAATTGCTAGAAGAATGGCAAAAATGATGGACTTACCTTTTGTTAAAGTTGAAGCTAGTAAATATACGGAAGTTGGATACGTAGGTCGTGAGGTTGAATCTATGGTAAAAGATTTGGTTTATGAGTCAGTTAATCTTGTAACTTCAGAATTTGAAAAAAATATTCAAAAAGATATCGATAAAGAGGTAACTAAACAAATTATGAATATATTAGTTCCACCACTTCCAGATTCTGCAACTAATACAGTAAAAGAGTCTTTTATAAAAACGTACAACACAATAGAAGAAAAAGTATTAAATGGAAGTATGGATGATAAACTCATTAATCTAGAGCTTCCTAAAAAAACACATATAGAAGTTGTAGATTCTAATTTTCCAATGGATATGAGTGCAATGAGTGAGAATTTAAATAATATGCTAGGCAAGATGAATAAAGATACTATAAAAAAAGAAGTGACTATAAAAAATGCTAAGCAATTATTAAGAAGTGAAGCAAGTAGCAATTTGCTTGATCAAGAAGCAATCAAAAGTGAAGCCATAAAAAGAGCTCAACATGGTGGCATTATTTTTCTTGATGAAATAGATAAAATAGCAACAAATAAAAGTACTAATCAAGATCCAAGCAAAGAGGGCGTTCAAAGAGACTTGTTACCAATAGTTGAAGGTAGTAATGTACAAACAAAATATGGACAAATAAAAACAGATCATATTTTATTTATAGCAGCTGGTGCTTTTCATGTAAGTCGTCCTAGCGATTTAATTCCTGAACTACAAGGTAGATTTCCTTTAAGAGTTGAGCTACATCCTTTAGATGAGAACGCGCTTTACAAGATCCTTACAAATACAAAAAATTCATTATTAAAACAATATCAAGCACTACTTGGCGTAGAAGGTGTTAATTTAGAATTTGATGATGATGCAATCGAATCATTTGCAAAATTAAGTGTAAATGCAAACGAAAAGATGGAAGATATAGGAGCACGAAGACTACATACTGTAATAGAGAAAGTTCTTGAAGATATTAGCTTCAATGCTGATGAGAAAAATGGAGAAACTATTGTTGTAGCAAAAGACTTAGTTCATAAAAAACTAGATTCTTTAATTGAAAATGAAGACTCCGCTAGATATATATTATAAAAAATTATTTTTTATTAATATATCAATATTATTTTTAATAGAATTAATAGATATTCTAAATTTTTCTTTTGTTTTGCTATCTAAGTCTAGTTCTATAATAGATTCTACACCTTTTGAACCAAGTACAATAGGAACACCAATCGTTATATCTTTATATCCATATTCACCATTTAACATAACAGATGCGGACACAATTGTTTTGCTATCATTAATGATAGCTTCAATCATATGAACAATTGCACGAGCAGGACCGTAATATCCACTTGTTCCTAAGTGTTTAACAATTTGAGCTCCACCATTTTTTGTTTTTTTGGTAACATGTTTTATATCTTCTATTGAAATAAGTTTGCCTAATGGTATATTTCCTACTGTTGTATGTTGAGGTAATGGAATCATGTTTTCACCATGATCCCCAACAACCAAATTACCAATTTGCTTAAGATCGTAATTAATTTTTTGATTAATTTGATATGCCATTCTAGAACCATCTAAAGCTCCACCCATACCTATAACCCTTTCTTGTTTCCATTTAGTAATTTTATGAATAATATATGTCATTACATCTAAAGGATTTGATACACAGATTATAATCGCATCAGGTGAATTTTTTTTTATACTAAGAGTAACATCTTTAATTATTTGTGCATTAATCATTAGTAAATCTTCTCTAGACATATTGTTTCTTCTAGGAACACCAGCTGTAATAACAACAACATTACATTTTTTCATATCATTTATGTTGTTTACAGCTCGAATATTTGTATTTTTTGAAGTAGAGTAATAGGAAGATTGACCTATATCTATTGCTTTTCCATATGCCATATCATGGTTTATATCAAATAAAATAATTTCATGACAAATTCCTAGTATACTTAATGAATAAGCAGTAGTAGAACCAACGGAACCAACCCCAATAATCCCAATTCGTATATTTTGCATATTTTATTTATAAAATCCATTAGAATAAAGTGCTTCTACTAATTCTTTTACACTATTAACAGATTTTAGAAACTTTGCATTTTGTTCATCATTAAGATTTGCTTCAATAATTTTCTCGGCACCATTTGCTCCAATCATAACTGGCACACCACTTACGACATTGCTATACCCATATTCACCATTTAGCATAACAGAAGAAGGAAATATTTGTTTTTTATCTGATAGTACAGCTTCAACCATAAGTGCAGTTGATTTAGCAGGCGCATAATAAGCACTCCCATCTTTTAAAAGACTTATAATTTCTGCTCCACCTTTTTTAGTTTTATCAACAATTATATCAATTTCATCCCATGTTAGCAGGTCAGTTAATGGAACACCTGCTACTGTAGAAAATCTTGGTAATGGAACCATGTCATCACCATGTCCTCCCATAACAGAACATCTAATTTGCCCTGCACCATATCCAAGTTTTTCATAAACAAAGTGAGCCATTCTAGCACTATCTAAAATTCCAGCCATTCCTAAAACTCTATTCCTCTCCCATCCAGATTCTTTTAGTGCAATATATACCATAGCATCAAGTGGATTTGATACTGGTATTATAATAGCATCAGGGGATGTTTTTTTAATACTATTCATAAGTTTTCTCATAATAGATGCATTTTTTATCAATAAATCATCTCTACTCATGCCGGGAAGTCGTGGACTACCAGCAGTAATAACAATAACATCACAATCTTTTACATCTTCTAATGTTTCTGCTACAGTTACAATAGTATGTTTTCTAGCGGCTTGAGAAGCTTGAGATAAATCAAGAGCAATACCTTTTGCTTTATCAGCATTATTTGCTCTTAACATAACTTCATGACAAGCCCCACTCATTACTAAACTATATGCTACAGAAGAGCCAACATTTCCAACACCTACTATAGCTACTTTTTTACCTCTCATAATAATTCTCCTATATAATTTAGTGTAATAAATAAAAATTAAAACTTAAATATTATCAATAATATTATTTAATGTAGCCGAAGGACGCATAGCCTTCTGTGCCAACTCATCATTTGGATGGAAGTATCCACCAATATCTTGAGCTTTACCCTCAACAGCTAATAACTCTTCAATAATCTTAGCTTCATTCTCTTTTAAAGCTTCCGCAACAGGAGCAAACTTTTCAGCTAATTCAGTATTTGCTCCATTAGCCAATGCATCCGCCCAGTATTGAGCTACATAGAAGTGAGATGCTTTGTTGTCAGGCTCTCCACATCTTCTACTTGGTGCTTTGTTGTTGTCAAGGTAACCGTCGTTTGCAACATCAAGAGCAGCTGTAAGAGAAGCAAGTTTGTCGTCGTTGTGTTTGTTCCCGATAAATCTTAATGACTCAGCAAGTGCCAAGAATTCTCCTAAAGAATCCCATCGCAAATGTCCCTCTTTTAAGAATTGCTCAACATGTTTTGGAGCAGAACCACCAGCACCAGTTTCATATAGTCCACCACCTGCAAGTAAAGGTACAATAGAAAGCATTTTGGCAGATGTTCCAAGCTCTAAGATTGGGTACATATCTGTAAGGTGGTCACGAAGAACATTACCAGTAACAGCGATAGTATTTTCACCTTTTCTCACTCTTGCATTTGTAAATCTTGTTGCTGCGGTGATGTCCATGAACTTAATATCAAGACCACATGTGCTAAGGTCATCCAAATAAGTTTTTGCTTTTTTAATCATTTCAGCATCGTGAGCTCTGTTTTCATCTAACCAGAAGACAACAGGAACTTGCTCAATTTGACCACGTTCTACTGCTAGTCTTACCCAGTCTTTGATTGGAATATCTTTGGCTCTAGACATTCTCCAGATATCACCAGTTTCACACTCATGACTCATAAAAACTGTACCATCTTGGCCAGTTACTGTAACTGTTCCAGCCTCTGCTAGTTCAAATGTAGTTGGATGAGAACCATACTCTTCTGCCTTTTGAGCCATAAGACCAACATTTGCCATTGAACCCATTGTTGTTACATCATATTGACCATTTTTAACACAATCAGCTACCATCTCTTCATGAAACATACCGTAAGTACTATCAGGAATAACAGCTACACACTCAACTGCATCTCCATTTCTGTTCCACTGTTTACCACCTTCACGAACAACTACAGGCATAGAAGCATCAATAATTACATCATTAGAAGCGTTGAAATTTGTTGTTCCTTTATCAGAATCAACCATTGCAATCTCTGGGTTATCAGATTCAACAACTGCTTGGAATGCTGCTTTAATTTCAGCTTCTTTTACGTGACCTTCAATTTTTTTCTCTAAATCGCTCATACCTTGGTTAGGGTTAACATTAAGCTCTGCAAATGTATCTGCATATTTGTCAAATACCTCTTGGAAGAATACTGTAAACGCATGACCAAACATAATTGGGTCAGAGATTTTCATCATTGTTGCTTTAAGGTGAATTGACCATAAAACACCATTTGCTTTTGCATCTTCGATTGTTTTAGCGATGAATGTTTTAAGTTTAGCAACAGACATAAATGTACCATCTAAAATCTCTTTGTCCATAGCATCAATAGTTGCTAACTCGTTACCATTAAGAGCGATAGTAACTTTTTGTGCTTTGTCCATAGTTACTGATTTTTCATTTCCATAGAAATCTCCATCACCTGCCATGTGTGAAACATAAGCTTTTGAGTTGTCTGAAAATGCTTTTAGTCTGTGCGGGTTATTTTGTGCAAACTTCTTAACAGCTTTTGCTGCCCTTCTGTCTGAGTTACCCTCTCTAAGTACTGGGTTAACGGCACTTCCTAGACAAGTGTTGTATTTAGCTTGAAGAGCTTTATCTTTATCATTTGCTGGGTTTTCAGGGTAATCAGGAATATCAAATCTTTGACCTTGAAGCTCTGCAATACATTCTTTAAGCTGACCAACAGATGCTGATACATTTGGAAGTTTAATAATGTTTCCATCTGCTTCTAAAACAACTTCTCCTAGTTTAGAAAGCTCATCTTCTGCTAAACCCATAGCTGAAAGAACTCTACTTGCTAGTGAAATATCAGAAGTTACAACTGAAACTCCTGCTGCTTGTGTGAACGCGTTTACGATTGGTAACAACGAATAAGTTGCTAACGCTGGTGCTTCATCGATCTTTGACCATATAATTTTTGACATATTTATTCCTTATATTTGTGAGTAACCAATATTCTAACATTTAATGCTTGTATATAAATTAGTGATAGCATAAAAAATATTTTTAATATTTTGTTGTTTCATTTTGATACAAGATTAAAATTTATATTTAAATAAAACACCAATAATTGATAATAAAGATAATACAAATGACATTAATATTATTTGTAACACGATGATTTCAATATTATTTATATCAGGAATAATGCTTATGATTTCTGACGATAGTATCATTTGAACATTATTTTTAATAATAATGTTCAAAATGATGGTTATGCTAGATGATATTAAACTACTCAAAAAAGCAATTTTAATAATAGGTAGGGCACTATACCAAATAGATCCACCATGTAATTGGATGATAGATATTCTTTGATGATGTTCAAAAAACCAAATAGATACTTGTTTTGATAAAATTAATATAACAAAAATAGATAAAAATATTAATAATATAGATATAATTTGTTCTATAAATAGTAAAAGTGAATAAATTTTATTATGATCAGATGCAAAAGTTTCTACTTTGCTAATAGTTTTTATTTTTTTTAGATTACTTTTTATAATGTTTAGTTGCGATATAGTAGGGTAATCTTCTAAATGTATTTTGTAAAAAAATGGTAATTTATCTTTTAATAGTTTTAAAGATGATTCTGAAAGACGATTTTTCATATTATCAATTATTTTTTTTCTATCTAATAATTCTATTTTTTTAAGATTTATATCGTCAATATCATCAATTCTTTCTTTTAATAGTGGTGTCGATGATACTACAATAATAGTGTAATCGTTAATAATTATTTTTTTATAATCAGATACAACAGTAACGATCGATGAATAAATAGTAAAAGTGATTAGTACAATGAATAGTGGAATTGAAAATGATAATATATTTTTAAGAAACTTCATAAATCACTCCATCGTTTATTGATAATTTTCTAAAAGAAGCACTAAGATTTGTTGGTGCACGATGAGTTACAACAATTAAAGTTACACCTAATTGTTCATTTGCCCCTTTAAGAAGATTCCACACTAGATTGGCTGAATATTCATCTAAATTACCGGTTGGTTCATCTGCTAATATTATTTTTGGATTATGTGCTAAAGCACGAGCAACAGCAACACGCTGTTGCTCCCCACCACTTAGTTGTGTTGGATATGAATTTGCTCTATGTTTTAATTTTATATGATTTAAAAGTCTAATTGCCTGTTTTTTTGATAAATCATTATTATATCCATTTATTTTAAGAGGTAACATAATATTTTCTTCAATAGTATATTCTTCAATTAATTTATAATCTTGAAATATGATACCAATATTTTTTCTTAGTATTCTTAGTTTAGAAGAGTTAATATTATTTAAACCAATTGTATTTACAAATAACGAACCACTTTGAAGTTTAATATCTCCATATATTGATTTTAGTAATGTTGATTTACCACTACCACTAGAACCACTAATGAACACAAATTCTCCTTTTCTAATGTGGAAATTTCCATTTTCTATAATATTATTTGTCTTATAACCTAATAAAATATTATTTGCTAAAATCATTTATTTAATATCTCCTGATAAATATTTTTTTACTAACTTATGTGCTTTTAAATTTTCATTAGTTGGTATTGGATCGCCTTGAAAGTATGAAGCATTATTGTGTTTAATTATAATATACTTACTAATAGGTTTATTAAAACTTCCCATTGTTAATTGTATTATGTTGTGTTGATCATCTATTTTAAAAATATTCTCAAAATTAACCAAATAGTTATTTTTTATAATCGTTTTTTTGATTAAAGAAAGTTTAGCAATATTAATATTTATATCAAATGAAAAATCATTATTAATTGTTAATGTTTCATCTTTTATTGTTGATGAAATGATAATATCCCATATATTTTTGCCTTGCTTTTTCCATCTTGTTTCATATTTACTATTTATTTCTATATCTTTATTTTTTAATATTTGAACTGGAAACTTTTTGAATTTAGCTAAAAGATTAACCACATAATTAAAATAATTTAAACTATCAGTTCTTAATTCTAATTTACCGTTTATTTTTAATGCTCTTAGTGATTGCGTTATAAAATCATCACTCATCACTCTTCTATGTGGTTTTTTATCCCATGGAACTGGAAAATGCACAAAAATTTTATCGATAGAATTAGAATCGATAAATTCTAAAAAAAGTCTAGCATCATAATTGATAGCCAAAATATTTGTGATACCTTTAATACGTACTTGCTTTAACATTTGTTCTATTGATGGGGTATGAATTTCCAATCCAATAATTAACTTATCAGGATTCTGTAAAGCTTGATAAATTAAATGCTTACCACTTCCAAAACCAATCTCAATAAATATATTTTTACATATTTTGAAATCATTTACAAAATATGTAATATCTTTTAAAAATTCTTGTTTTGGTTCAATCTTGCTTGTTGTATTATTAATATTTGTGAACAAAATATTAGCTCGACATATTTTACTGTAGGCATTTAATGCTTTCTTTAAAATGCTAACAGGAGATACTCTTGTAGTGTTGTCTATTTTAACTAAAATATTTGTATTTGTATTTTTAATAGTTAAAAAAAATTGTTTGTTTTGACATTCTACTAAAATTTTATTTTCTTTGTTGGATCTAGCGATGAAAGAGAACGATACATCATCACAATTTATCGGAGTAGTTATATCTTTGTGCTTACTTATTAGTAGGTGTGGCACTTGAACTTTCTTGTAATGGTAGTGTTAATATGACCGAATTTGTTTTTCGCGATACCAGACCAAATTTATCAACAGCTTCAAGCGTATAGATATATGTAATGCCTCTGGTTACTTTTTTATCATTAAAACTACTGCTTGTAATATTGTTTATTATTTTAGTTGTTCTTGAAATAAAACTCTTTTTAATAGTTTTGTGTATATTATAGGTTATCGCTCGCTCATCTCCTGCACTCCACTCTAAAAATACTTCATTATTTTTGATAGTACCTGCAGTAATAATAGGAGGTGCAGGGGGTGCTAATGTTTTGCCCAAAATAGGTGATATTTTTTTACTACTTTCCAAATCATCCTTATCTACGGTAGTTATCTTATAAAACTTTTTTTTATTATCATAATCAATTTTATGGGTAAATTCAGTTATATTTACATTGTTTAATATGGTAACTTTGCTAAAATTAGAATTTTCTCTATTACTAGCATATATTACGTAAGACTTTAGATTGTTTATATTATTAGGCTTTTCCCATCTTAATTTAATGATTTTGGGCAGATTAGTTGTTGCATGAATATTTGTAATGTTGTTAGGTATATCTTTTGTAGTTGCTTTGACTACTTGACTATAAAATGATTTTATCTTGTCAAAAGTCAAAACCTGAACTCTATATGTGTATTGACTATTATCTAATAAGTTTTTGTCTATATACTCTACTTGCAATCTATGTTTTATTGTTTTAATTCTTTTAAATTTTGAATCTTTTGGAGACAATCTTTCTATAATATATTTATCTACTCTTTTATTTTGATGTGGTCTCCATAGTAATTTAACTTGTCTTGGTAATTGGCTAACAGCTGTAATAAAACTAACTGATTTAAGTCTTGGTTTGGTAATCACTTCAATGGATTGACTAGCTTTTGATTCTGTATCATTTTTACCAATTACAGATATCGCGTATAAATATTGAGTATCTGGTACTAGGTCAATATCTAAATAATGTGAAGTATATTTGTTATTTAATGTCGCTACTCTTTTTAATTTTTGACCATCTTTTATAAAATTTGATCTATATACGTAATAACCATAAATATTTTTTGTTGTCTCTACAGGCTTCCACTCTAAAGCAACTGAAGACATTTCAGATATCATTTTTATTTGTTCTATGTTAACTACTGGTAGAGAATTATCAATTTTTGGTCGCGTTGTCGGTGCTAATGGATTTTTAGAACAACCACTAATTAAATTTATTAAAATTACTAATAAGATACTTTGTATCAAGTTTTTCATTCACTATTTCCATATTAAAATTATTATCTAAAAGTTTTTGCATACTACTAGGTATTTTTACAACAAAGTTCATATCTTTATGTGTAATAGGATGTACAAAGTATAGGTTATATGCATGTAAATTAATTTTACTTATTTTATCTAAAGTATTTTGAA
>UOYO01000026.1_pt1 | contig 63863 bp, 66 predicted proteins | sample 2023441 | NCBI WGS metagenome assembly UOYO01 (sample SAMEA4473313, study PRJEB15554) | hydrothermal vent metagenome | biome: marine basaltic hydrothermal vent biome; feature: marine hydrothermal vent; material: water | place: Pacific Ocean | collected 2011-06-14/2011-07-23 | depth 1199 m
GAGGAGACTAGCTCCCCGACGACTAACATTCATCGTTTAGGGCGTGGACTACCAGGGTATCTAATCCTGTTTGCTCCCCACGCTTTCGCGCCTCAGCGTCAGTACTGTTCCAGAAGATCGCCTTCGCTTTTGGTATTCCTAGTTATCTCTACGGATTTTACCCCTACACCAGAAATTCCATCTACCTCTCCCATACTCTAGGAAAACAGTTTTGGAAGCAGTTCTATGGTTAAGCCATAGGATTTCACTTCCAACTTATTATCCAGCCTACATGCTCTTTACGCCCAGTGATTCCGAGTAACGCTTGCACCCCTCGTATTACCGCGGCTGCTGGCACGAAGTTAGCCGGTGCTTATTCATATGGTACCGTCATTATCTTCCCATATAAAAGGAGTTTACGCACCGAAATGTGTCATCCTCCACGCGGCGTTGCTGCATCAGAGTTTCCTCCATTGTGCAATATTCCCCACTGCTGCCTCCCGTAGGAGTCTGGACCGTGTCTCAGTTCCAGTGTGACTGATCATCCTCTCAAACCAGTTAAGTGTCATTGACTTGGTAGGCCATTACCCCACCAACAATCTGATACTGTACAGTCCCATCTTAGAGCCATAAATGTTTCCCTTGTATACTTATGTATTAAAGGCATATAGGGCATTACAAGTCGTTTCCAACAATTATTCCCTTCTCTAAGGCAGGTTAACTATATATTACTCACCCGTGCGCCACTTAGCTGACACTCTAGCAAGCTAGAGCCGTTCTCGTTCGACTTGCATGTGTTAAGCACGCCGCCAGCGTTCACTCTGAGCCAGGATCAAACTCTCCATAAATTGTTTATAGATTATCTAATCTCGACTTTTAAGTTTGCTTAAAAATCACTAAGTTTTTATATTTGACTACAAAAACTTAATTTTAAAATTTTAGTTTTAAAACTAAAACTCAATGATAAGTTTATTAAAAACTCATCGGTTTATAATATGTTCTCACATATTATAAATAGACAGAGAATTTTGTATTCTCTTATTTAGTTTATAAAAATTACTCTTGTTCTTTTATAAACTATTATTCATTAATTAACAATTATTCTTTTAAAGATCATAACAAACTTTAGCTTGTTGGACGCGAATTATATTCTATGGTTTATTAATATATGCTTAAAATTATGCTTCTTTTAAATATTAATTGATATAGTGTTATATAAACTATATAGAACATTTGCCTTTGATTGTACTTTGACATTTCTTCTTTGTGTATAGTCAACACTATACTTGCCGCTATTTTTAGTTGAAAATTGTACACATATTTTACTAGCTTCTTTTATTATATAGTCTGGTATCTCTTTTTTGCTATTGGATACTATAACATGCGAAGATGATTGTCCTTTTAAATGAAACCAAAAATCGCTAGCTTTACTATTTTTTAATAAAAAAATATTTTCCCTTTCATCTCTTCCTAACATAATCTTGTAACCATTCACAAAAAAACTTTGATAGGGATTTGTTTTTTTTGTTTTAATTTGGTTTTTATCTTTTTTAGGAAAATAAAATTCTATTTCATCTATACTTACACATTTATCAATTACCGAAGTTAGTTTATTGTAAAAATCTAATTTTTGAGATAGGTTTAAGTATTCGATATGTTGGTTCTTTACTTTTGCCTTGGCTTTTTTTGATTGCTGAAACATACTATTTGATAATTTTAGCTTGTCATACTTTTCATATCCTTTGCTTTTGTGCAAATTTTCAACTATATATATTGCATCCTTGTTTAATTTAATAATTTTTTTCTTGAGAGTATCAATATCCTCTAAGCTATTTAAGGTTTTAGTTATCTTGATAATAATTTTGTTTATTTGTAATAATTTTTGTTTTTTAACAAATAGTAATTCTTTTTTTTCTTTTTTTTCATAATTGTCTAATAATAGTTTTTCTATATTTTTAATATCTTTATGTTCAAATTCAAAATTAGGCTTTTTTATCTCTTGTAGCTTGGTGCCAACTCTTACAATTCTTGCAGAAGATGATCTCACAATATGCCTTAACGCTTCAAGTATAATATCGTTTTTATCTAAAACTATTACATTAGTATTTTTTCCTATAAATTCAAACTGGAGCAGACTAGCTTGCTGTTTATAGGATGATCTATTTTCTACTAGGATATTTAAAATCTTATCATTATTTCTTAGGTATACTTTTATTATCCTAACATTACTGAATCGTTTTTGTAATATAGTGTCAAATGGTGCATTAAAAAGATTTCTAGAATATTTCTTCTTATTGGTCATATATACAAAGCTATTTCCCTTAGACATATCAAAATAAAATATTTTAGACTCAATATCTAGTACTATTGTATTATTGCTAATTCTTTTAATAGAATTTAGTTTATTAAAATTATTTAGATATTGTGCAAATTTATACAAAATATAATGTTTCATAATAAAACTATAGCATAGTTTATAAAGTTTTTATATTCTGTGTGATAAAATTTTTATCGTTCAAACAAATTATAAAGGAGATAATAGTGAATATGTTATTCAAATTAATGTTTTTGGGAACTGTTGCATTAATCTTTATTACTACTACTGTGAATGCCGATGCTTCGAAAGGTCAAAAGCTTTTTTCTAAAAAATTTAAAAAAGCATGTACTATAAATGGAGCAAAGATGGCTGCTAAACACTCTCAAGATGAATGGGAAGCGATTCAAGAAGATGGTAAACTGGCTAAAGAATTTAAAAGAATATGTCCTGATCTTGAAATTGAAGATATAAAAGAAAAATATATTCCGCATTTGTATGACTTCGTATATGAATATGCAAATGATTCGGGAAATGTACCTTCTTGTTGATCCAAATAGAGATAAATCAATTGGTTTATCTCTATTATACTTTTACCTATTTATAAATTAAGTGCAATTTCGTTAAAATATAAGAAATATTTCAAAAAGGATCTTATTGGATTGTATAGGTATTAAAAAGAATGATCGAATTTATGATCTACAAACTGCACAAATTTTAAATATTCAAGGCGAAGATATAGTTGTATCTAATACATCTGATGCACTAGGTATATTGCGACACTCTACAGCACATCTCATGGCTCATGCTATTAAAGAAATTTATAGCGATGCGCAGTTTTTCGTAGGACCAGTAGTAGATGAAGGTTTTTACTATGATTTTAAAATTAACGAATCGCTTAATGAAAATGATTTGAAAATAATTGAAAAAAAGATGAAAGAGATCGCAAATAAGAAATTACCTATTATAAGATCAGAAATTTCAAAAGATAAATTTAGTAAAAAATTTGCCAATGACCCTTTAAAACAAATGGTTCTAGAAAATATAACAGATGATATATTAACTACGTATTCACAAGGTGATTTTGAAGATTTGTGCAAAGGTCCTCATCTTGAGAATACAAAAAGTATTCAAAATTTTAAACTCATAAGAGTTGCGGGAGCTTATCTCGGTGGTGATGAAAAAAATGAAATGATCACTAGAATATATGGTATTTCATTTTTTGAAAAACAAGATTTAAAACAATATATAACTATGATGGAAGAAGCTAACAAAAGGGATCATCGTAAACTAGGATCCCAGCTAAAATTATTTACATTTAGTGATAATATTGGAGCAGGTCTTCCTCTATGGCTTCCTGCTGGTGCAAGACTGAGAGCCAAACTTGAACAACTGCTATATAAAGCACACAGAGTAAGAGGATATCAACCTGTTCGTGCTCCTGAAATATTAAAAGCGGAAGCATGGGTAAAATCTGGACATTACGATAACTATAAAGAAAATATGTATTTTACAATGATAGACAACAAAGAATATGGGTTAAAACCTATGAATTGTGTAGGGCACATAGAAATCTTCAAAAATGATTTGGTCTCCTATAAAGATTTACCTATTAAATTATTTGAATATGGTGTGGTGCATAGACATGAACTAAGTGGCACTATGCATGGACTTTTTAGAGTAAGAGAATTTACGCAAGATGACGCACATATATTTTGTATGCCGACCCAAGTTAAAGATATCATTATTGAAGTGATAGAATTTGTTGAATCTTTGATGGATTTATTTGATTTTAAATATGAAATGGAAGTATCGACAAAACCTCAAAAAGCTATAGGTGATGATCATTTGTGGGAAAGCACAACTAAAAGTATTATGAATGCTTTAGACGAACATGGATATAAGTATAAAATAGATGAAGGTGGAGGAGCATTTTATGGTCCAAAAATCGACATTAAAATACTAGATGCTATTGGTAGAAAATGGCAATGTGGGACCATACAAATAGACATGAACTTGCCTCAAAGATTTGATATAAATTACACTACACAAGATAACAAGAAAGAAAAACCTGTTATGATACATAGAGCTATACTAGGTAGCTTCGAAAGATTTATTGGCATTTTAACAGAACATTGCGTAGGTGAATTCCCATTTTCTATCGCACCTACACAAGTTAGTATAATTCCTATCGCAACTTCACACACAGAATACGCTAAAGAAATTCAAAAAGAACTTTTAGAAATGGATATAGATAGTGATATTTTTAATAAGAATGAAAGCTTGAATAAAAGAATAAGAACTGCGGAAAAACAAAAAGTTCCCATGATAGTTATCATTGGGGATAACGAAGTGACCTCTAATCGTGTTGCGATAAGAGACAGAAGAAAGAGAGAGAGGTATGAAATGAAAAAAGAGGTATTTTACACAATGTTAAAAGAAAAACAAACAGGAGATAAAATTTGAGCTTTAAAGACAATAGAAAAAGACAGGACGATACTATAATGAATGATGACATTAATTTTAAAGAGGTTAGATGTACTAGTGAGAAGCAAGAATCGCTGGGTATTATTAGTTCTACTCAAGCTAAAATGCTTGCCAATGAAGCTGGTTTAGATTTGGTTTGTATTGCACCAAATGGTAAGCCTCCTGTCGTAAAAATTATGGATTATGGTAAATATAAATATCAACAAGAAAAAAAGAAAAAAGAACAGCGTAAAAATCAAAAGATTATCGCAACTAAAGAGATAAAACTATCTGTAAAAATTGCAGATAATGATATAAATTATAAAGTTCAACATGCCCGTGAATTTATAGAAAAAGGAAATCATGTTAAATTTAGGGTTTTTTTAAGAGGTCGTGAAATGTCAAATCCTGCAGCAGGAGCCGAAGTATTAAACCGTATTTGGCCAATGGTAGAAGATATTGGAGTTATGGATAATCCTCCAAAATTTGAAGGTAGGTATGTAAATATGCTAGTAACTCCTCAAAAAAAAGAAAAGAATTAGAATACAAAACTAATATAATATGTTTACAGGGCTAATTCGTGAAGTTGCAATGATTATAAGATTTACGAATAATATTTTAACTGTTAAATCAGAATATAGACCAAAACTAGGAGATAGTATTGCCATCAATGGAGCTTGTTTAACTGTCATTTCAATAGCTAAAAATACCTTTAGTGTTGAGCTATCGGATGAATCTCAAAAAATACTAGATGTACAAAATTATACAAAATACGTTCATATAGAACCGGCTATGATTATGAATGATAGGTTTGAAGGTCATATTGTACAGGGTCATATTGATTGTATTGGGCAAATTATTTCAATCAAAAAAAACACAAATTCTACAGACTTCATTATAAAATTACCCCAAGAATTTATGCGATTTATAGTATCAAAAGGTTCAATAACAATAAATGGTATAAGTTTAACAATAAATGACGTTAATTTCCAATCAAATACATTTAGAATAACAATTATTTCATATACGCTAAACAATACTTTATTCAAAACATACAAAGTTAATCACATGGTTAACATAGAAACTGATATGTTCGCAAAATATATTCTTAATATAATCCAAAATAACTCTTATAGCATACTAAAACAAAATGAGATATCCTTGTCGTGGACAAATGTAGATAGAATAATGTCTAATTATTAGTAATAGTATTATTATCTTTGCTATAAATGTAGAAGTAAGTTTGATTATAAACATTTGCGTAAGGCTTGACAAAAGCTTCAGCAATTGCAGATAATTTATTTATACTTATTATTTTTCCTACTTTAATCCCTTCTGGGAATATATTATCCATACCGCTTGTTATCACTTCATCTCCTATTGCAACATTTTGCCATAAAGGGATAAACTTAATCATAATATATTCATTATTGTTAATTCCATGAGTAATTCCGGGAACATGCTTATTGCCAATATAAACTGCATAGTTAGACTTGGGATGGTGATTTAAATATCCTATATTTTTATATCCTTCGTTTACAACTATACCTGCACTATACCCGTTAGCTGTAATTAATGCTGATATTTTATTTATATTTGATTTTGAGCTTAATATAACTTTTGAAAAGTTATTTAGATTGGCATAAGATATAATGTGAGCCATTTTTATAGTGTTTGCATTATTTTCTTTATTTTTATTAGTTAAATATAATATTTTATATTGTTCATAGTTAAATAATTTATTTTTTAATAATGAAATTTGATCTGCTTGACTCATATGTTTAGAAATAGCATTAAATAAATAAGTATAATTAGATAAATAGATATTTTTTATACTGATCGTTAATAATGATAATTTGCTTGATATCGTTCTATCAAAATTAAAAATATAAAATACTATAGTTAGTATTAATAATATATATACATATAGTTTTTTATTATTCATTAGAAATAAGTCGTAGCAGATTCTCCTCATCTAAAACTCTTCTTGTTCCATTAGCAACAGCAAGCAATGGTTCATCTGCGAGTCTAACAGGAAGTTTCACTTCATTTGAAATATATTTATCTATACCTCCGATTAATGCTCCTCCTCCTGTTAAAACTACACCATTATCAACGATATCTCCGGCTAGATCAGGTGGCATCTCCTCCAATACTTGTCTAATAGCGAGTATTAACTCTTTAAATGGTTCTTTCAATGCTGCACGAACACCTTCACTATCAAGCTCTATAGTTGAAAGTAATCCGCTACTATCTCTACCTTTTACCGTCATTTGTACAGTATCGGTAAGCTTAATTGCTGTACCTATCTCTAACTTTATGTTTTCTGCTGTTCTATCCCCTATAAAAAGATTGAAATTTTGTCTTACATAATCAATGATTGATCTATCAAACCTATCTCCTGCGACTTTAATAGATTTACTAATTACAAGTCCGCCTAAAGATGTAACTCCTATCTCTGTTGTTCCGCCTCCAATATCTACAACAATATATCCTTTCGGACTACTAACTGGGATTCCTGCACCAATAGCTGCGGCCATTGGTTCATCAACAAGAAGCACCTCTCTTGCACCTGCACTAATTGCTGACTCTCGTACAGCTTTTCTTTCAACTTGAGTAATCCCATGAGGAATACATATAATAATTCTAGGTCGTAAAAAAGATTTTCTATTATGAGCTTTTTCTATAAAATATCTAATCATTCTTTCTGTCATTTCAAAATCGGCAATAACACCATCTCTCATAGGGCGAACTGCTTGTATATTCATTGGTGTTTTGCCTATCATAAGTTTAGCCTCTTTTCCTACTGCTAAAATCTTATCTCTTCCATATTTATCTCTTTGAACCGCAACAACAGATGGTTCATTTATAATTATTTCTTGCCCTTTTAATGCTATGATTGTATTAGCAGTGCCCAAATCTATTGCCATATCATTTGAAAATAATCCTACAAACTTATCTAAAAACATATTCTTCCTTTATGCCACTTTGGGCTTTTTTATTTTTTGTACTACATCTTTTGTAATAATAACAGTTTTATTTTTATACTCTGGTAATATAAACATAATATCAAGCATAATATCTTCCAAAATAGATCTTAATCCTCTAGCCCCAGTTTTTCTTTCTACTGCTTTAGACGCTATCTCTCTTAAAGATTGTTCATTAAATTCTAAATTTACATTATCCATACTAAAGAGTTTTACATATTGCCTAACCAAAGAATTCTTAGGCTTTGTTAAAATATGAATCATAGCATTCTCATCAATTTCTTCCAAATGTGCAATCATATGAAGTCTCCCTACTAGTTCGGGAATCAATCCATATTTGACCAAGTCAGAAGCTTCAACTTTGCTAATAATATTGCTTGCCTCTTCTTTAGATTTTTTTTGACGATTAAATCCAAGAGTGTTACTCCCATGCCTACGAGCGATGATATCATTTAATCCATCAAATGCCCCGCCACATATAAATAAAATATTTTTAGTGTCCAATTGTATTGCTTCTTGCCCAGGGTGTTTTCGCCCACCTTTTGGGGGAACATTAACTATACTACCTTCAATAATTTTAAGCAAAGCCTGCTGAACCCCTTCGCCACTAACGTCTCTTGTAATACTTCTATTTTCACTCATTCTGGAAATTTTGTCTATTTCGTCAATAAAAATAATACCTTGTTCTGCTTTTTTAACATCACCATTGGCCGCTTGAATCAAACGAGTTACTATATTTTCAACATCATCTCCTACATAGCCAGCTTCTGTTAGACTTGTCGCATCTGCAATTGTAAATGGCACATTTAAACACTTTGCAATGGTTTGTCCTAAAAGTGTTTTACCACTTCCTGTAGGACCTATTAATAGTACATTAGATTTTTGCAATTCTATGCCGTCATCAATTGTAAAAATTCTTTTGTAGTGATTATAGACTGCAACACTTAAAACTTTTTTGGCTTTTTCTTGTCCTACTATATAATCATCTAAATTGCTCTTTAATTCTTTTGGAGTAGTTATTTTAAGCCTTTCTCTTATGTTGTCTTTTGTAGTATTTTTTTTAATATTCTCTTCATTTTTATGATTATCGATAATTTCAAATGCTTCTTGTACACAACTTTGACAAATAGTTGCATTATCTCCAGAAATTATTGGATTATTAGGATGATTATCAACACCACAAAAATCACAAATCAATTTATCTTCCATTATTGCTCCTTTCTTGTAAAAGGTATTCCTCTTTTTGAAGTGATTACGAAACTTGCCAATTGTCGAGCATATATATTGTCACTTTTTTTTAATATTTCATGTGAAATATCTACAATTGGTAGTCCGGAATCAAAAATATCTTTATAAGCTTTTTTAATTGCATCTATATCACTTCGGTTGTTTTTAAACCTTCTTCTAAGTCCATTAATATTTAAACTTCTTAAAATTGCTCTATTCCCCTCGCAAATACAAAAAGGGGGCATATCTTGCACCAAAATGCTTCCTCCTCCAATCATGGCCTGTTCACCTATTTGGCAAAACTGGTGAATTGCGCTCATTCCTCCAATAACACAATTGTTATCAATTGTTACATGACCAGCGATTGCACAACTATTTGCAATAACAATATTGTCTGCCAAAATACAGTCATGCCCAATATGAACATGACCCATTAATAAACTATTATTACCGATAATAGTTTTATATCTACCACCAGATGTGCCTGTATTTAATAAAGTATGTTCTCTAATAGTATTGTTGTCGCCAATTAAAAGCTGGGTTTCCTCTCCGTCAAATTTTAAATCCTGAGGTATAGTCCCTAAAACTGCATGAGAGAAGATACGATTATTTTCTCCAATTGTAGTTTTGCCATCTATTAAAGTGTGACTGCCAACAGTTGTACCATTGCCAATAGTTACACCACCACCAATAATTGTAAATGCACCAATAGTTACATCGCTACCTATTATGGCACCATCTTTAATAATCGCAGTTTCATGAATATTGATCATAAAATATTACTTATCTATAATCATAGCTTTAAGTTCAGCTTGAGCAACCAAAACATCATCAACATAAGCTTCTCCACATAGAACAATCAATGTTTTTCTTTGCTTCAATACTTTGACTCTATATTCTAGCTTATCTCCTGGCTTGACTGGTACTCTAAATTTGGCATCATCGATACTCATAAAATACATAACTTTTTCTTTCATCTCTTCTTGTGTATAATCACTACTTTTAAAAGCAAGAATTCCACCAGCTTGCGCCATACCTTCAAGTATCATGACACCAGGATAAATTGGATGCCCAGAGAAGTGTCCTTGAAAAACTGGCTCACTAATCGAAACATTTTTATATGCAGTAATATTATCACTTTCAGTCATTTTTGTAACTTTATCTACAAGTAAAAATGGGTACCTATGCGGAAGTATTTCTTGAATTTCTATAACATCTAACATTTTATATCCTAACTATCTACAATTAATTGAAATTATACCTAAAATATTATTAAGCAATCATTTATTAAGAATGCTTTCAGGAATTTTATATTTCATTTTGATATAATCGTAAGTAATTATTTAATATACATAAAAGGTTTCAAATGAGATATTATCTTGATCAATATAAAAATGATAAAATAAGAACGCAAATGTATTATGCAAAACAAAATATTATTACAGGCGATATGGAAGCTGTTGCTAAAGCTGAAAATATAGATGTTGAACTTATAAGAAGTGAAGTAGCAAGAGGTAGAATGATAATACCTTCTAATATAAATCATAAAAACCTTAAGCCTATGGCAATAGGCATTAAAAGCTTATGTAAAATAAATGCCAATATTGGTTCATCGGCATTAGCAAGTGATATCGCGGGAGAAATAGAAAAAGTTGATATTTGCTTAAAATATGGTGCAGATACTATTATGGATCTTTCTACTGGGGGTGATCTAGATGCTATACGTGAAGCGGTCATAGAACACTCTTCTGTGCCAATAGGAACTGTGCCGATTTATCAAATAGTACATGATTGCGGGGATGATATAAACAACTTGACCATAGAGGCGATGTTGGCAACACTGGAAAAACAAGCAAAACAAGGGGTTTCTTACTTTACTATACACGCAGGATTTTTACTAGAAACTATGCCTTTGATAGCTAAAAGAAAAATGGGGATTGTGTCAAGGGGTGGATCTCTTATGGCCTCATGGATGATGCATTATCATAAAGAAAATCCATTTTATGAAGCATTCGATGAAATTTTGGATATTTGTGCCAGATATGATGTATCTTTATCTTTAGGAGATAGTTTAAGGCCAGGCTGTTTAGCTGATGCATCGGATCAGGCACAGCTGAATGAACTTAAGGTATTAGGAGAATTAACTCTTAAAGCTTGGGGGAAAAATATTCAAGTGATGATAGAGGGACCAGGGCATGTTCCATTGAATCAAATTGAGAGAAATATGAAGCTCGAAAGAGAATATTGTCACGAAGCTCCATTTTATATTCTGGGTCCCTTAGTTAGTGATATTGGTGCAGGATATGATCATATTACTTCTGCTATTGGTGCTGCTGTTGGCGGTTGGCATGGATGTAGTATGTTGTGTTATGTAACTCCCAAGGAACATTTAGGACTTCCTAATGCTTCTGATGTAAGAGATGGTATCATAGCATATAAAATTGCTGCTCATGCTGCAGATATAGCAAGAGGGAGAAAAGGTACAAGAGACATAGATGACCAAATGTCAGATGCTAGATATAATTTTGACTGGAATAAACAGTTTGAATTGGCGCTTGATAGTGATAAAGCAAGAGAGTTTCATGATGAAACTCTCCCGCAAGATGTATTTAAAGAAGCAGAGTTTTGTAGCATGTGTGGGCCTAAATTTTGTTCTTATAAAATCACAAGAGAAATTGTAGCTAATCATGAAGAGTTACAAACCGCTAAAACATAAATTAAATAACGCTATTTTTATGTTATTTAATTTATAATCATTTCAATAAAAAAACAAGGAAAATTATGGCAACAGTACAAGAAATAAACGATAAATTACAATCAATAAAATATCCTGGATTTTCAAAGTCTATTGTAGAGTTTGGATTTGTAAAAGATATACAAGTTAAAGATGGTATCGTAGTATTATCTATAGAGATCACATCTTCTGCACCAGAAGTAGAGCAAGCTTTAACAGAAGATATTGATAAAGCATTAGTGACACTTGGATGCAAAAATATTAAATTAAATATTAAAAAACCGCAAGCTCCGCAACAACAAAGCAATAGTGTAAGTGGTAAAAATATTGCACCACAAATTGCTAACTTTGTTATGGTTAGTTCAGGCAAAGGTGGAGTTGGAAAATCAACTACATCAGTAAACCTAGCAGTAGCACTTGCGATGCAGGGTAAAAAAGTTGGACTTTTAGATGCTGATATATATGGCCCTAATATACCTAGAATGGTTGGTATAGATGGTCAAAAGCCGCAACTAGAAGGAAATAAAGTAATACCTTTTAGAGCATATGGTATTGAGATTATGAGTATGGGTTCTTTGATTGAAGAGGGGCAAGCTTTAATGTGGCGAGGCGCTATGGTAATGAAAGCAATTACTCAATTATTACAAGATATTTCATGGTCTAAATTAGATTGTTTGGTGATCGATATGCCTCCAGGGACTGGTGATGCTCAACTCACACTTGCACAAAGTGTACCAGTAGCTGCTGGCGTAAATGTAACAACTCCTCAACAAGTCGCACTCGACGATAGTAGAAGAAGTTTAGAGATGTTTAAAAAACTAAACATACCAATAGCCGGCATAGTTGAAAATATGTCAGGATTTATTTGTCCAAGCTGTGAAATAGAAAGTGATATTTTTGGAAGTGGCACTTGTGAAAAATTAGCAAATGAATACGGTACAAAAGTATTAGCAAGTATTCCTATTGAACCTGCTATTAGAGAAGGTGGAGACACTGGTAAACCTGTAGTATATTTTGCTTCAAATAGTACGAGTGCAAAAAGATACATGAAAGCTGCTGAAATATTATGGGAAAATATACTCGAATCAAATAAAAAAGGGGTGGTAGGAAATGCATCAGTACAGCCTACAACAAATGGAGTAAGTGCCTGCAGTACTACTTCAACATCTTAATCATACAATGGATTTTGAAACATACCCATTTGAGAAATTAACCAAATTACTTGATGGTATTCAAGCCAATAATAGTTTTGAAGAGAGCAACCTAACCATTGGTGAGCCACAGTTCCAAACACCTCAATTCATACAGGAGGAGCTAAAAAGTACAACAATATTTTTGAATAAATATCCAAAAAGTAAAGGTGAAGATTATTTAAGAAATTCGATGATTAAATTTGTATCAAAAAGATTTAATGTTAAATTAAATACAAACGAGATTATCCCTACTTTTGGAACCAGAGAAGTATTGTTTAATTTTCCTCAATTTGCTTTATTTAGTATAAAAGATCCTACAATAGCATTTCCGAATCCTTTTTATCAAATATATGAAGGTTCAGCAATAGCTAGTCGAGCAAATATAATTCATATGAACATGACCAAAGAAAATAATTTTTTAGTTAATTTAACGGTGCAACAAATGAAAAAATGCGACTTAGTAATTTTAAACTATCCAAACAACCCAACGTCAGCTACCATATCAAAAAAAGAATTGGAATTATGGGTTAAAAAGTCGTTAGAATTTAATTTTATATTAATCAATGATGAATGTTATAGCGAACTATATTTTGATGATACAAAAAAGCCTGCTAGTTTATTGGAAGCTTGCAAGGCAGTCAACAATAATGACTTTAAAAACTGTTTGGTATTAAATAGTATTTCAAAAAGAAGTAGTGCTCCTGGGCTACGCAGCGGATTTATTGCAGGTGATAACAAAATACTACAAGAATACATTAAATACAGAACTTATACAGGGTGTGCACTACCTATACCTTTGCAAAAAACGGCATCAGTTGCGTGGAGTGATGAAAAGCATGTGCAAGATTTTAGAGATATTTACAAGACTAATTTTAAAATAGCTAAAGAAATTTTAGATATCAATATACCTGATGCAACATTTTATATTTGGCTTAAAGTTAATGATGAATTGAAGTTCACCAAAAATATATATGAACAAAAAAATATCAAAGTATTGCCAGGCAGTTTTCTTGGAAGAGATGGTGCGGGGAAAGGTTATGTAAGAATTGCTTTGGTCGAGATACCTGAAAAAACAAGAAAAGTATTGGCAAGATTAAAAGATTTTATTAAAAATGAATAGAGATATATCAAAGAATTTATAAAGAATATTAAGGAATAAATAAAATAATGAGAATACACTTCATAGGTATTGGTGGTATTGGATTATCTGCACTTGCAAGGTTTTTAAAATATAGCGGTCATGATATTAGCGGTAGTGATATAAAAAGTACTCCTATTACTAAAACATTAGAAGAGGAAAATATAAAAATAAATATTCCTCAAAGTGCTAGTGCTATTTGTGGACAAGATTTAATTATTTACAGTGCTGCAATAACAAATACAAACACAGAACGACTAGAAGCAACTAGACAAAAATTAAATGTAATGGCAAGAAAAGAAGCATTACCAATTATCTTAAAAGATACACAAAACTATTGTGTTTGTGCTGCTCACGGAAAGAGCACGACAACGGCAATGCTATCTTCTATACTACAAAGTAGTGCCATTATTGGTGCTATTAGCAAAGAGTTTAATTCTAATTTTAGATATATTAATAATATATTAGCTTTTGAAGCCGATGAAAGTGATGAAAGTTTTATACTATCAAATCCTTATTGCTCAATAGTTCTTAACACAGAGCCTGAGCATATGGAATACTACAATTATGACGAAGAAAAGTTTTATGATGCATATAAAAAGTTTTTGGATATTGCTCCTAAAAAAGTTATAAACGCGGAGGACGATTTTTTAAAAAAATACAATGGTGTTGCAACAAAACTATTCCCAAGTATTGATATTAAAAATATTACATACTTACTTAAAGATGGTGAGCCATACACGAAGTTTGACTTAAAAGATTTTGGTACATTTGAAGTATGGGGATTTGGAGAACATATAGCGTTAGATGCCTCGATGGCTATTTTGGCTGCACTAGATATTATGGACATAGAAACAATAAAAATAAACATAGCAAAATACAAAGGGATTAAAAAAAGATTTGATATCATTCAAAAACAACATAATTTCATAGTAATAGATGATTATGCACATCATCCAACAGAAATATTAGCAACAATGAATTCTATAAAACTCTATAATAATTTACAAAATATTGACAAAATATATGTTATCTGGCAACCACACAAATATAGTAGAACAAAAGATAACTTAGAGCTTTTTAAAATATGCTTTAAAGGATGTCATAAGCTTATAATATTGCCTGTTTGGAGTGTTTCTGAACCGATACTGGATATTGATTTTGCTAAAGAATTTCAACATTATAGTCTAGTTTTTGCTGATAGTATAGTGACAACTCAAAACAAACTATCATTAATTAAAGATAGTTGTGTTGTAGATACGATAGATGATGGAATCGTCGTAGGCGTCGGTGCTGGTGATATTACATATCAATTAAGATAATATTTGATACAATAACCTTGAATAAAGTGATAGGAATTTATATATTATGAACGAAATACTCATAGGAGCGATTGTTGTCATAGTTATGGTTGAAAAGTATATGGAACATGCAAAAAACACTCTAGTAGAGATAACTAGTTTAAGATCAAAAACTATAAATAGTAGTTTGACAAATGATAAAACAGTAAGTTCTATCAATGCTATTTTATCTGCTCTTAGTGGTATCATGCTAGCTACTAAAGACTATCCAAATCTAAAGGCAAATGAAACTTTTACTCATATATACAACATATATAAAAAATATATGACTATATCATACAATAAAGATCTTTTTGTGTTATTAAAGAATTTTGATGCTATCGCAGAATATTACCAAACACTGAATCTTGTAATTGGTATTATAGAAGATTTTAAATTAAATATAAGAATTTGGAGTAAACAAATGGTACGCCTGGCAGGATTCGAACCCGCAACCACCGGGGCCGAAACCCAGTGCTATATCCAGTTAAGCCACAGACGCATGATAAGTCATATGATTTTATCAAACTAAACTTAAAAAGAGATACAACAATAAGGACAATACAATGACAATAGACAATACTTTGGTTAATAAATTATCAAAACTATCTTCGATTAAAATTGAAGATAATAAAAAAGAAGCTTTAAAAGCAGAGTTAGGTGAAATAGTTAATTTCATAGAAAATTTAAATGAAATAGATGTAAGTAGTATTGATGAAATATTTTCTCCTATTGGTGAAGAAACAATATTAAGAGAAGATGTCGCGGTACACAATAAAGATATATCATCTCACATTATACATCATGCTCCCAAAAGTAATGATGGTTATTTTATCGTCCCTCAAATTATAGAGTAAACACATGATTGTGATATATGGAATAAAAACTTGCGGAAGTGTACGAAAAGCTATAAAATTTTGCAAAACAAATAATATTGAATTCACTTTTCATGACTTTAGAAAAACACCCTTGGATCCTGAGAAAATAAAATATTTTGCTAGTAAAGTTGATATAAATTTACTTTTAAATAACAAAGGCACAAGATACAGAACCTTAAAACTTAAAGAACATAATCTTAACGATGACGAAAAACTACAATGGCTTATAAAAGACAATATGCTTCTAAAAAGACCTGTTGTAGAATATTCTACAAACAATATTTTAGTTGCATTTGATGAGGCAATTTATACGCAAGAGTTATGTGCAAACAATTAACTTTAAATAAAATTATATGCTGGTATAAAACATAGAGACAATAATTGATAAATAGTAAAAATCAGGCAATAAAATCAAAAAAAGAACTTGAGTAAACAACTCTTAAAAGTAGGGAATAGTAGCATGGTTATTTACAGTGCCAGTATATTTCTTTTTATATATTTTACATTTAGTAATTTTTGAAAGATAATTTAATCCTATACAAATAGTTGATAATAAAGGTGGTATTTACAAGTAGTGCAAATTGCATAAATCAAACAAACTAAAGCCAATCAGGACTAAATCCCCCTAACATTTGTGGGTTAGAATAACCGTGCTGTACGCTTTTATTTTGTAACCTCAGAATATCCCCTTTTATATCAATCAAAGCTGGACAAACCATATTACAATTGCCGCATAAAGTGCAGTCAAATACTCCATTTTCTTGAATAGAATTAATAATTATTTCTTTATTACTTTCTTTTTTATCCTCTATATATCTATATGCGCGAACTAATGCAAAAGGACCTATAAAATTCTTATTTACACTAAAAACTGGGCAAGAACTATAACAACTATTGCATAAAATACAACTACTCTCTTTATCAATTGTTGATTGATCTTTTGATGTTACCTTATCATTATTACATAATTGCAATTGACTATTAGTATCAATCAGCAAAGCATTTTGATATGAATTATCAACAACAAGACCTCTTATATTATTATAATTCTTTAATGGTTCAACAATATCGTTATTTTGTACAACTGTCTGACAACTAAGTGTTTCTATCCCATTCACAACAACAGAACAACTACCGCATACTCCACTCTTGCATCCACTTCTAAATGTTAATGAATTATTTATGTTTTCTTTTATATACCAAAGGACAGAGAGAAGATTATCGATATTTTGTTTTATTTTATATTGCTTATTACATACTGATATTTCTAACATTTTAACTCCTCGGGGTAGTCGATTCTATAATGTGCTCCTCGACTCTCTTTCCGTGCAAGTGCGCTTTTGGTTATGGCTATAGCAATTTCAAGCATGTTTGTAAATTCGATAAAGTCTTTTAAATTAGTATTGTATGTCATCTGCTTATCTCCTATTCCCATATTATTTATATCATTTTGCCATTTCTCTAGTTGTACAATTGTATCTTCTAGATTTTTCTTGGTTCGAAAAAGTCCAACATTTTTGTATAGTAATTCTCCTAATAATCTTTTAGTATCATAAAAATTAATTATATTTGGTAACTTAAAAATACTTTTAATTCTCTTTTCTTCTTTAGTATAAGTATCGTATTCTTTCATATTTATTTTTACGCCATCCAAATGTTGTGTCGCATGTTTGCCTGCTATTCTTCCAAAAACAATAATCTCTAAAAGAGAATTTCCGCCCAATCTATTAGCACCATGTACTCCATTATTTGCACATTCACCAACTGCATATAAATTTTTGGTACTAGTTTGACCGTATTTGTCTGTCAATATTCCACCCATACTGTAGTGTGCTGCAGGAGAAATAGGGATTAAATCTTTCTCCATTTTAAGCCCGGTATATTTAAGTATTAGTTTATACTCTTGGGGCATCAATAAAATTATTTTATCATAGCCTAAATGACGAGTATCTAAAAATACATCTTTACCTCTTTGTATTTTTAGATATATTTCTCTTGCTACTTCATCGCGGGATTTGAGCTCATCAACAAACCGTTTACCATCTTTGGTAACCAAATAGCCACCCTCTCCTCTGGCGCTTTCACTTATTAAAATAGATCTTTCTTTTAATGCTGTGGGATGAAATTGCACATACTCCATATGAGATGTTTTCACAGATCTCCTTAATGCTACTGCAATACCATCCCCTGTAGTTGCATATGAATTTGTATTAAAATTAGTATAAACTCCGGCATAACCGCCTGTAGCAAATATAATTCTTTTTGCTAAGAGTTGTATAATTTTTGTTGTTTTTAAATCTAATACAACCGCTCCAATAGCTATATTGTTTTCGATAATAATATTTAACAACATATATTCTTCTAAAAAGGTTACTTTTTGTTTTAAACATGTATCAAATAAAGTATGCAATATTTTTAGTCCTGTATAATCGGAACTATAACATGCTATGTGATCTTTAGTACCTCCTAATTTTCTTTGTGCTATATTATTGTTTTTATCTCTTGAAAATGGCACTCCTAAATTATCTAGCCATTCAATCGTATCCTTTGCGCTTCTACACATAGTTATTATAGTTTTTTTATCTCCAATGTTATGTGCGGACTTTAGCGTATCATTGATATGATTATTTATATTATTTTGATTGTCATTCAAAGAGGCATTTATCCCTCCTTGTGCCTGACAGGTTTGCGAAGTAGTTATATTAGTTTTTGATAAAACTGCAATATCTGCTCCTATTTTTTTTGCTTCTATAGCTGCACTAAGTCCGGCACCTCCACCACCTACTATTAATATGTCTAATATTTTCATTTTAATTCCTACAATTATTTAAATGAAGTATATCACACATTGACAATAAAATATAAATATAATACAATCAACTTATGAACATAGCAATTTTTGGTGGAAGTTTTGACCCACCCCATATAGGTCACGAGGAAATCGTAAATAAGTCTTTAGAAATTCTTACTATAGATAAACTAATCCTGATCCCAACATTTCTAAATCCTTTTAAAAATAGATCTTATTTGAGTGCCAAACAAAGGCTTTATCTTCTTGACAATCTTTTTCAGAATAAGAAAATAAGAATTTGTGATTTCGAAGTAAGACAAAAAAAACAAGTAGCAACTATAGATACTATTGATCACATTAAATCAACAATTAATCCGACCAAAATACATCTTGTTATCGGTGCTGATAATCTAGAAACTTTGCATCAATGGAAAAATATTAATAGATTAAAACAACTAGTCACATTTGTTGTATTTGCAAGAAATAATCTCAAGCTAAAACATGATACAATACAATTCGAAACAATTAAAATAGATATAGATATTAGTTCGACTTCTCTTAGAAAGAATTTAAATCTAAAATTTATACCACACAAGATACAACAAAAGGTTAAAGAAATTTGGAAAATAGAATAAAAAATATAATCAATATACTCAATGATCGAAAAGCAGAACAGGTTGATTCAATTGATTTAGTAGGTAAACAATATATGGTTGACATCGTTATTATTGCCACTTCATTAAACAATAAACATAATGATTCGTTGGTCACTTATTTAAAAGAAAACCTCAAATGCTTAGATGAAGAATTTTTAAGAGTTGAAAATAGTGAGAATTGGACAATAATAGATTTAGGGGACATACTTATCCACCTAATGAGTCATGATTATAGGGAAAAATATAAAATTGAAGAATTTTTAAATGAAATTAAAAAGAATACTATACAGTAGATAAATTTATTAAAGTCTAGCATAGCTTTAAGAATCTAAAGATTTTAAATAATTCCGCAAATTTCTATATTCTTTTCTTTCAAGATATCTAGTTTTACCTGATGGTAAGTTATTAAGCTCAATACCTCCAAAATTTACTCTTTTTAGATCCATAATTGGCGTATTAAAACTAGCAAAAAATCTTCTTAACTCTCTATTTCTTCCCTCGCTAATTGCCACCTTTATGGTTGAAATTTTTATACCATTTTTTTGAATTTGCCATCCATTAAACGGTTTAAAGCTCATATTAATAATGTCTGTGTTGGCATAAGCACCAGCGGTTGCATTGTCCAATACAAGACCTTTGTCCATCGCAGTAATTATACCTTGGGTAATAGGGCCTGCGATTTTAATTTTATAAACTCTTTCTAAGTCGGAATGCATTAATGAATTTGCTATGTTAACATCATCTGTTAATAGCAAAACCCCTTCACTTGAATAATCTAATCTTCCAATTGATAGAAAATGTGAAAATTTATTAGGTAACGTATCAAAAATCGTTGTTCTTCCTTGTGGATCGTTCTTTGAGACTATTTCTCCTTTTTGTTTATTGTATACAATTACTGTAGGAGCTCTTGTTTTATCAACTTTTACTGTTCTGTCATTTACCTTCACAATGGTATGCTCGTCTACTTTAGTTGATAAATCAGTAACGATAATGCCATCTATAGACACTTTTTTATCTTGTATCAATTTGTCTGCTTCACGTCTGCTAAATCTACTATTATGTGCGATAAATTTATTTAATCTAATTAATTCATCTGTCATTATTTAATACCGGCTTCAATTAGATTATGAATATGCAAAACACCTATTAACTCATCACAATTATTAGTTACAATCAATAATTGTATCTTAAAACTTTCGATAATCTTCAAAGCATCTTTTGCCAAAATACTTTTATCCTTTAATACTTTAGGGTTTATGGTCATAACTTCTTTCACCTTATAATTCAAAGAGAAGCTATCTTTTAATATAGCTCGTCTTAAATCTCCATCGCTAAGAAGACCTGTGACTTTGTTATCATTAATTACTATTACATTTCCTAGTCGCCCCTCACTCATAATTACAATCGCATCCTTGAGCAAAGTATCTTCTGATACTACTGGTAAGTTGTCTTTTTGAAGCAAATCTTCAACTGTGACAAAAAGTTGTTTTCCCAAACTCCCCTCTGGATGAAAGGAAGCAAAATCTTCTTTTTTAAAATTATTCTTTTTCATCAAACAAATAGCTAACGCATCCCCTAATGCCATTGTTAGTATGGTTGATGAAGTTGGTGCAATATTAAGAGGACAAGCTTCTTTTTGAACACTTATATCTAAAAATATGTCTGCATAGGCAGACAAAGTGCTTTTTTTATTGCTAGTCATTGCTATAAGTGGTATGTTAAACCTTTTTAAATGTGGTAATATTTGTATCAATTCACTACTTTCTCCACTATAGCTAATACCTAGTACAATATCATTTTTTCCTATCATACCTAAGTCTCCATGCATAGCTTCGGTCGGATGAAGAAAAAAACTACTAGTGCCTGTGCTTGCTAATGTTGCTGCCATTTTAACTCCTACAAGGCCTGACTTTCCAGCTCCTGTAATAATCAACTTTCCTTTAACTAAGGATATTAATTCAACAGCTTCACAAATTTCATTAGAGATATTAGTTGCAGCTAAATTTAACTCTTTTGATTCAATAAGTAATACATCTTTCACTATTTCTTTAAAATTTAAGTTTTGCACAATATTATCCTTAATATTTAGAAGTTATTGCACTATCAGTGTTGGCACAATCATTGGATATTTTCTATATTTTCTAATACAATGTTTTCGTATAACTTTTCTTAATTCCTCTTCTAAAGCTCTAGTATTGTTTAACAATCCTTCTTTTATATGCTCTAAAAAATGGTGCAATAAATCTTCTAGCTCCTTTGATAAATAAGCTTCTTGTTTGATATCAACAAGACCAAATGAAGCAACTTTTATAGGACCATCAACTTTTTGATCTGCTTTACAAATTTGCGTAACAATTGTAATGATTCCTTCGTTTGCCATAGTTTGTCTATCCATGATGATGCTATTTGATATTTTTCTATTTTTCTGATTATCAATATATGTTTTTCCGGTTTTGACCGTTTTTACTTTTTTTAAAGATTTTGTGCTAATTTCAACTTGTTCCCCGTCACTTAAAATAAAAATATTTCTCTCCTCTACTCCACATGATACTCCTGTTTGAGCATGTCTTCTTACATGATTATACTCTCCATGTATTGGTAAAAAATATTTAGGTTTAGTAAGCCTTAGAAGCAATTTTTGCTCCTCTTGAGCAGCATGTCCAGAAACATGAATATTATCATAGTTTTGATATGCCACCTCAGCACCTGCTTTTTGAAGCTGATTAATTAAACCTGATACACTAGCTTCATTTCCAGGAATTGCCTTAGCAGAAAGTATAATCAAATCTTCTGGTTTTATCTTAATATGTCTGTGTTCATGAATTGACATTCTAAATAAAGCACTCATAGGCTCGCCTTGACTTCCGGTAGTTACGATTAAGATTTGATGATCAGGAAATTTATTTACTTCATGAGCATCAATAAATTTATCTTTTGAATATTTTAGATATCCCATCTCAATTGCTAAATCTATATTCTTTTCCATACTCCTACCTATGACACATATTTTTCTTCCGCTTGCTATACCTCTATCAATTGCCTGGGCTACTCTATGAAGGTTGGATGAAAATGTAGACATTATAATCCTAGCTTTTGCTTTTGCGAAAAGCATATCAAAAGTTGGACCTACAGTAAGTTCAGATTTTATAAAACCAGAAGCATGAGAGTTGGTGCTGTCGCTTAAAAATGCTAAAACTCCTTTTTCTCCGTAATGTGCAAATCTATGTAGATCTGTAGGGAGACCATCATAAGGAGTATGATCAATCTTGAAATCCCCTGAATGTATTATAGTTCCAGCTTCGCAAGTAATTGCAACAGAAGAGCTATCTATTATGGAATGTGTAATATGCATCCACTCTATATCAAATTCGCCCACTCTAATGATTTTACGCTTTTGAATAGCTCTGAAATAACTTCTATGTTGTTTCATTTTATGTTCATCAAATTTGGCACCAATCATTGCTAGAGGTAATGCTGTACCATAAACTGGCACTTTTATCTCTTTAAAAAAGTAAGGTATTGCTCCGATATGATCTTCATGTGCATGCGTAATTATAATTCCAGCAATCTTATTTCGTATTTGTCTTAAGTATGTAAAATCTGGTATTAAAATATCTACTCCATGCATAGACTCATCAGGAAAACTCATCCCAACATCTACTATAATAGCACATTTTTCGGTCTCTATTACCATCATATTTCCGCCAATTTCGCCAAGCCCTCCAAGAGGTGTAATCTTGATGCTCGCATCAGTTTTTGGATTTAGCCTACTGTTAGGGTTTAATCTTTCTTTCTGAATATTCTCGTTTAATGCGAAAGCTTCCTTTAAATCATTAGTCCAACCATGACCACTAGTTGGTACTTTCCTTTTTGGTTTTATAGTTTTACCTACTGTATCTTTCTTGTTCTCTTCTTGTATTTGTGTGTTAGTACTAATCGTTGAACTTGTTTGTACTTGCTGTATATTCTCTTCCATTATTTATTCCTTTATATAGAAGGCTATACAAAGATGCATCTACTTCATGAGGTCGTATAGTGTATTTAAGTTTAAGCTTATCAAATACATGACTCAATAAATTCTTATCAAACTCATTGAGCAAATTTTTTATTAATTTCTTTCTAGGTTGACTAAAACAAAGTTTTAAAAACTTTTTAAATTCAGTACTTACTTTGTTATCCATATTTTTTACAATATGGATAACAGTAGAATCCACTTTTGGTGGAGGACTGAAACTTGCAGGAGAAACATTTATAATTGATCTCCTACTTTTAGAAACTAACTGAGATATAACGCCGATACTAGAAAAATGCTTATCTCTAGCAGATGCTATAAATTTATTAGCAACCTCTTTTTGCACCATCACAATGATATTCTCACAATTATCATCGTCTAATGCTCTTAATATAATATTTGTTGATATATAATAAGGTAAATTGGCTATCAAGTCATATTTACTTTTTATTAGCGTACTACTATCCCACCGTTCTAATACATCTCCTAAGAGAAGTCTTAGACTACCAGATCGTATATCTTGAATAAACTCGGTTTGCAACACTGCATACAGATCTCTATCCACCTCAAAGGCGGTTACATCCTTGCACTTGACTAGTTTTCTTGTCAAATCACCTAATCCAGGCCCAATTTCTACAATATGATTATTGTTATGGGGCATCGACTCGATGATTTTCAATAGTATAAATTCATCTTTTAAAAAGTTTTGTCCGAATCTTTTTTTTGATAAATGCATTATAACTAAAACTATCTTAGATGAAAATATTACTAACTATACTATCTAGCATCTTTTAAAGTATCTGCTATCATAAATGCTAACTCTAAAGATTGGTCTGCATTTAATCTTGGATCACACTGTGTATGATACCTGCTAGTCAGATCATCTATTTTAATTGCGGATGACTTGCTTCCAGTACATTCTGTTACATCTTGTCCCGTCATTTCTAAATGAATACCACCGGCAATTGAGCCTTGTGCTTTATGGATCTGAAAAAATTGTTTAGTTTCGCTTAGAATATTTTCAAAGTCTCTAGTTTTATATCCATTTGATGTTTTTTCTACATTTCCATGCATTGGGTCGCAACTCCAAACAACCTTTTTCCCTTCACTTTCAACTTTTTTAAGGATATTTGGAAAGTATTTTGAAATTTCCAAAGCTCCCATCCTAACAATCAAATTTAAACGACCATTTTCATTCTTAGGGTTCAAAATATCAATAAGCCTTATCAGCTCATCTCCTTTCATGGTTGGTCCAACTTTACACCCAATTGGATTTTTTATACCTCTAAAATATTCAACATGAGCTTCATCTAACGCTCTTGTTCTATCTCCAATCCAAAGCATATGAGCACTACAGTTATACCATTCATTTGTTAGACTGTCTTTTCTAGTTAATGCCTCTTCGTAATTTAACAAAAGTGCCTCATGTGAAGTATGAAGAATAGTCTCATTTAAATTTGGTGTATTTTTAGATGTAATGCCACAAGACTCCATAAACGCCAAAGCATCGCTAATTTTACAAGCAATATCTTCATATTTACTTCCTAGTGAATGATTTTTCATATAATTTAAATTCCAACTATGTACTTTGTTTAAATCCGCCATTCCTCCTCTTGCAAATGCCCTAAGTAAATTTAAAGTAGAAGCACTTTGGTTATAGGCTTTTAACATTCTCTTAGGATTTGGTATTCTCGAAATTGCATCAGTTTCGATGCCATTTATAATATCTCCTCTATAACTAGCATATTCTACTTGATCTACCATCTCTATATTGCTGCTTCTAGGTTTTGCAAACTGTCCAGCAACTCTCCCTACTTTAACCACAGGCTTACTGCCGCTAAACGTCATAACAACAGCCATTTGCATCATAACTTGAAATAATGATTTTATATTGTTAGCATTAAAATTACTAAAACTTTCTGCACAATCTCCTCCTTGCAATAAAAATGAATTACCATTTGCTACTTCTGCTAGTTTTTTCTGCAAACTTCTAATTTCTTGTGCAAAAATTAGAGGAGGATAAGATGTCAACTCTTTTTCAACACTTTCTAGTTGTTTTTGGTTTGGATATACTGGTTGCTGCTTGATTGGAAATTGTCTCCAACTACTTGGTGTCCAAAGTGTGCTCATATTTTACCTTATTGTTAATCATAATTTTATTCATTAAATTTCTAGTAAAATAATATCCTAAGAGTGCTTAATCACTACTAATATTTAAACTTATAAGATAATATTGAAGGTATAAAGTAGTATAATACTTTTTAATATACACTACAAGGGACTTTAAACATTGCATTATTTAATAGTTAGTTTTACGCATAAAAATACAACTATAGACATACGAGAAAAGCTTGCGTTTAATAATAATTTAGAAAAAAAAACTTTCTTAGCTACAATTATTAGTTGTGGCTATATTAATGAGGCTATTTTAACTTCAACTTGTAATAGAGTTGAAATTTTAGCAAGTGCGACAGATATAAAGAACTCTTCAAAAAAAATACTACAAGCACTTCACATAAAATCAAAAGTTAGTCTTGTAGAACTTGAAGATATAGTTGAGATATATGATGATGAAAATGCTGTTCGCCATATTTTCACCGTTGTTTCATCTCTAGATAGTTTAGTTATCGGTGAGACACAAATTGTTGGACAATTTAAAGATGCTTTTAGATTTTCAAGAAATAACGATTTTATAAATAAAAAATTAACTAGATTAACTAACTATGCTTTTAAATGTGCAAAAGAAGTAAGAAATGTAACAAATCTAGGTGCAGGATCTGTCTCAATAGCTTCTGCAGCGGTTTCTAAAGCAAAAGAAATTTTCAAAAATGACGATCATTCTCAAGCATTAGTTGTCGGGATTGGAGAAATGGGAGAATTGGCTACTCGTCATTTTTTAAAAAGTGGCTTTAAAATTATTTTAGTAAATAGAGATATGAAAAAAGCACAACTTTTAGCATCAACTATTATTTCTAGTAATAAAAATTATACAAAAGATATGATCGATATTCAACCGTACGACAATCTATCTGTATTAATAAATAGTGCTAGATTGTTGATAACGGCAACTTCATCTCCTGTACCAATTATAACAGATAAACTAATTAAGAATGTAAATTTTAATAGATACTGGTTTGACATATCAATTCCTAGAAATATTGCTTCAATTAAAAATCCAAGAATTAATATTTATGTAGTCGATGATCTCAAAGATATTATTGATCAAAATATAAATATAAGAGCAACACAAGCTAAAAAAGCTTATCATATTATATTTTTAATGGCGAAACAATTTTATGAATGGATTGGTAGCTTAGGTGTTGAGTCTATAATTAAAAACATTTATCAAAATGCAGACAAAATAATCGAAAAAAAGATTGCGAATGCGATAAAAAAATATTTTATAAAACCAGAAGACAAAGAAAATGTTACCAAGCTATGTGATTCTGTTATAAAAGATTTTTTACATACACCAACAAAAAACTTAAGAGATTCTTCAAAAAAATATAATAGTGATAGACTAATTAATACTGCAAAATTACTATATGGTATCAACTCTCTTGAAGAAACAAAGGAGCACAATGATGTCAAAAAATATTAAGGGATATTACTAATGAAATTTAGCAAATCATTCATACCAACAACAAAAGAAAATCCTAGCGATGCAGTTTTGCCATCTCATAAGTTTTTAGTACGAGGTGGATTTATAAATCAACAAGGTGCTGGACTTTATAATTATTTACCATTAGGGAAAATTGTACTAGAAAAGATTAGAGCTATTATAAAAGAAGAGCTTGACAATGCAGGCTGTCACGAAGTACAGCTTAGCTTCGTCACTCCTATATCTCTGTGGGACAAAAGTGGTCGAGCCAATACTATGGGCAAAGAGATGCTCAGAATTGCTGATCGACACACAAATGAATTTGTTTTAAGTCCTACAAACGAAGAAGCTATGGTTGAAGTCGCCAGTAACAGAGCTAAAAGTTATAAAGATCTACCCTTAAATTTATACCAAATTAATACTAAATTTAGAGATGAGGCAAGACCTAGGTATGGGCTTCTTAGAGGTCGTGAGTTTTTAATGAAAGATGGGTATTCTTTTCATACTTCAAAAGAAGATATGATTAGAGAATTTAATCTAATGGAAAAAACCTATAAAAAGATATTGACTAGACTTGGGCTTGATTTTAGAGTTGTAAATGCAGATTCTGGTGAAATTGGTGGGACTGGGAGTAAAGAGTTTCATGTATTAGCAAATAGTGGTGAAGATACTATTGTCATGTGCGAAGATTGCGAGTATGGTGCAAATATTGAGACTATCTTTGATACTCAAGAGCAAATTAATGATTTAAACGAAAAATCATATATAGAATTAAAAGGATTAGAAATATATAAAAAATGTGTTTGTGGTTCTGATTTGCATTTTAAAAAAGGTATTGAAGTTGGACATATTTTTCAATTAGGCGATAAATATTCAAAAGCCCTAGATGCTAAATTTCAAGATGAAAATGGCAAACCAAAAGCATTTGAAATGGCAACATTTGGAATAGGTGTTAGCAGATTAGTGGCTTCAGTAATTGAACAAAATCATGATGAAAATGGTTGTATTTGGACCAACTCTACAACTCCTTATATGGTTGATGTGATTGTGTCAAAAGCAAAAAGCGGAGATGAACTTAATACTGGACTAAAGATATATAAAGAACTAAAGGATGCTGGCATAAGCACAATCATAGACGATAGAAATAGCAAAAAAGATACTTATGGTTTTAAGATTGGCGATTTTAAACTATTAGGTTTTCCTTATGCCATAGTTGTTGGGAAAAAGTTACAAGATGGTCTTGTTGAGCTTATTGATAGAAAAACTTTAACAATACAAAATATAAAGATTGATGAAGTTGTTGTGAAGCTAACAAAGTTACTTTAAATGATTTATTTTTTAGTATATTTACTTGTAGAAGTAATAATCTCATCTGCTATTGTCAATATAATTGGTGGACTATTAACATTTACAGAAATTATTTTATCCATAGCATTCGGTGTGACAATTTTAAAAAATTTAAGTTTTTCTTTAAGTGAACAAATAAACGTGGCTAGAAACAAAAATATATTGCCAGAAGAATTACTCAAAAGTAATACAAGCAAGATAGTGGGCTCTATTCTATTAATAATTCCAGGCTTTTTTACAGATATTTTAGGTATAATTTTACAATTTAGTTTATTTGCAATTGTACTAACAAAAATATTTAAACTAAAGACAAAGAATATGAAAGAATATAATTCTATGTATTCACAAACATGCAAGACATATAAAAATATAAACTCAAAAGGAGACGAAGATGTTATCGATATTGAAATTATTGACAGTAATAAGCATATTAAGCATTAGTGTTACCACTAATCTTGTAGCGAAGACAGTAGAGGAAAGAATAAAAAGTTTTGAAAAAAGGAGAATCACAAGTAATCCAGCGATTAAGCTGCATAGCTTAAAGTTATCATTCAAAAAAGAACTTAAAGATGGTTGGTATGGTTATTTATTTGATATTTCATTTACTGCGCAAGGTAAAAAAATTGAAGTAAATGATATAGTTTTTTCTAATGGCAAAATGATTACCTCAGAATTAAAGAATTTAAAAAATAGCTTATCCTTTAAAAAGTTTATGTATCCGAAACTAGATGCTAAATATTATAAGAAATCTCACCTAATTGCAGGAAATATAAATGCAAGACATAAACTTGTAGTATTTAGTGATCCATTGTGTCCGAACTGTACTAGCACATTACCCAAGTTAATAGAAGATGCTAAAAGAAACCCAAAAAAATTAGCATTGTATTATGTATCATTTCCTTTACCAATGCATCCAACAGCAACAACACTAGCTAATGCCGCAAAAATTGCATCTAAAAATGGAATAAAAAATGTTTATAATACGCTATATACAGCAAAATTTGAAACTTACTTTCATCCTTATCAAAACAAAAATCACCAAAAAACTTTAGACGCTTTTAATAAAGTATTTAAAACAAAAATCACTATGAAACAAATTAACGACTCATCATTAAATAAAAAAGCAGAATATGATATAATGTTAGCAAAAAAAGCTTTTGTACAAGGTACGCCTACACTTTTTACTGATGGCGAGATTGATTTAACAAGACAAACATACAAGAAGTACATTAAATAGTACGGACACAAAGATGCAAGAACTAATTATAGCAACAAGAGCTAGTGATTTAGCTCTTTGGCAAGCAAATCATATAAAAGAAAAAATAGAAAATTTATATCCTAAAATTACAGTTAGATTAAATAAAATTGTCAGCAATGGGGATAAGGTTCTCAATAAACCTTTAGCTATGATTGGTGGAAAAGGACACTTTACAAAAGAACTTGAAGATGAAATGCTTGCAGGAAATGCACATATCGCGGTTCATAGTTTAAAAGATGTTCCTACTTATATTCCAGATGGCTTAGAACTGGCTGCTATTACTCAAAGACAAGACCAAAGAGATGTATTCTTGTCTCATAAATATAAAGATTTAGAATCTTTGCCAAATGGTGCAATAGTTGGAACTACAAGTTTAAGAAGAAAAATGCAACTATTAAAAATAAAGCCTGATCTATTAATAAAAAATTTAAGAGGAAATGTAAACACAAGGTTGAGAAAACTATCTGAGGGTCAGTATGATGCAATTATCTTAGCTTGGATTGGCCTTCATAGATTAGATCTGCTAAAAGGTATTCCTTTTTCTCAAAAACTAAAACTAAATAATATGATACCTCCTATGGGTCAAGCTGCTCTTGGTATTGAGATAATATCAAAGAATTATAAGGTAAGAGAAATTGTAGCACAGCTAAATGATCAAGAAACTTTTATTTGCAGTAAGGTTGAAAGAGATTTTATTCATAGAATTAATGCCGGGTGTTCTGCTCCTGTTGCTTGTAATGCGACTATAGACAATTTAGAGATAAAATTAGAAGCTATGATAGGCTATCCCGACGGTACAAATATTATGAGGAAAACATCTACTGTTTTAATATCGCATTACAATAATTTAGGGATACAACTAGCCGAAGATTTTATTTTAGATGGAGCAATTGAAATATTGAAAAAAGCTGAAAATATAGCATTTAAACCTACAATAGCCCAAAGATTATAAATTAAATTTTTATAAAGTCATTTATTGGCCAGAAGACAATAAGTCCTTTAAGCTGTCTTGCGGTGATTTCCCATCAAGAATTAGCTTAACCTCTTTTGCTATAGGAGTGTAGATATCGTTATCTTTTGAAAGTTTATAAATAGCTTCACTTGTTTTAACTCCTTCTGCAACCTCGCCTAGTTCTTCTAAAATTGTATTTAGCTCTTTATTTTTAGCTAAACCTAGTCCTACTCTAAAATTACGACTAAGACTACTTGAAGCAGTCAAAAACAAATCTCCAGCCCCACTTAGCCCTAGAAATGTTTCATATTGTGCTCCAAAATGATAACCAAATCTTGACATCTCAACCAATCCTCTTGATATTAAACTTGATCTTGCATTTTGTCCTAGTTTTAATCCGTCACAAATACCACTAGCTATTGCTAATACATTTTTATAGGCTCCTGCTATTTCTGCTCCGATAATATCATCACTATAATAAGTTTTTATAAACTTAGGAAATAACTTGCTAAAGCTATCGTATATTACTTTATTCGTACTATTTAAAACTAGTGCGGTAGGTAGCCCTTTTATAACTTCACTAGCAAAAGATGGTCCAGAAATAAAGCCTAAATTATTCTCTGGAATAAACTCCTCACATATTTCTTTTACAAAACTACCTGTATTAGCTTCGATTCCTTTAGATGCTATAAGAATTTTTTGCCCATTAAATATAAAGTTTTTGTTTAGCCATTCTCTTATGCTTTGTGTCGGAATTGTAATCACTAAATATTGACACTCTAAGGCTTGCTCTAAAGGTATAAAATTCTCAATACCTTTAGTGGTTCTATTGCTAACAAAGCATTCTTGCTTTTTAGATAAAGCAAAATGAAGCGCTTGACCCCATTTGCCAGCACCTATGACACAAATAGTGCTCATTGCTACAGCAATCTTTGTTTTAGTAATTTATTTACAATTTGAGGATTTGCACTACCCTTACTAGCTTTCATTGTTTGCCCTACAAAAAAACCAAACAATTTATCTTTTCCACTTTTGTATTGCTCAACTTTGTCTTGATTTGCGCTTAAAATACCATCAATAATAATCAAAATTGCACTATCATCAGATACTTGTTCAAGTCCCATAAATTTAATGAGTTCGTCTACATCTTGTTTTGATATGATTGTTGACAAGTCATTCTCTTTGCCAACTAACTCTCTTGGGCATGGGACTATGTTATTTTGCATTAACTTGTCTAGTATTTCTTTACCAGCTTTTCCAGATATTCTACCTTCCTCAATTCTTTTTACCAAAATACCTAGTGTTTTAGCATTCACAGGAGAGGTTGCTACATTTATACCATCACTAAACCTACCTTGAAGCTCAACAGTAAGCCATGTAGTTGCATTTTTACCGCTAATACCAACCGCTACCATATCTTCAAAAAATTGAGCGGTTTCTTTAGTTGCACATATTACACCAGCATCATATTCTTTCAATCCAAATTCTTTCACAAATCTTGCCTTCTTGTCATCTGGAAGCTCTGGTATTTTAGAATATTTTTCAATCATTTCATCTGTAATAATTAATGGAAGCAAGTCAGGATCTGGAAAATATCTATAATCGGCAGCATCTTCTTTCCCTCTCATGCTTCTTGTTTCGCCTGCATTTACATCAAAAAGTCTAGTTTCTTGAACCACGTTGGTTTTATAAGTACCATCCTTCCAAGCTTCTGTTTGTCTTTGAACTTCATATTCTATGGCTTTTTCTATAAATTTAAAACTATTCATATTTTTAATTTCACATCTTGTATAAAGTTTATTATCTCCTTTTGGTCTAATTGATACATTTACATCTACTCTAAAACTCCCCTCTTGCATATTTGCATTAGAAATGTCAATATACCTTACAATAGCATGTAGCTTTTTAAGATACAAAATAGCCTCTTGACTACTTCTCATGTCAGGTTCTGATACGATTTCGAGCAACGGTGTTCCTGCACGGTTTAGATCAACCTTACTACAATCGTGTGCATGTGTATTCTTTCCAGCATCATTCTCAAGGTGTGCTCTAATTATACCTATGCTTTTAGAACTTCCATCATTAAAATCTATTACGATTTTGCCTTGACCTACAACTGGTACTTCAAATTGTGATATTTGATATCCCGTTGGCAAGTCTGGATAAAAATAATTTTTTCTATTGAATACTGACTTTTGGTTTATTTGAGCATCAATTGCAGTTCCTAGCTCAATAGCCTTATATACGGCTTTTTTATTTAAAACAGGCAAAGCCCCTGGTAGTGCCAAGCAAATAGGACATACATTTACATTGGGATCATCTCCAAAACTAGTGGCACAATTACAAAATAATTTACTTTTTGTATTTAGCTGCACATGAACCTCTAACCCTATTACTACTTCGAACATATAAAATCCCTTCTCATCTTAATATTTTTATATCTGCTGTTATTTTCAAACTCTCAAAATATGACCTTACATATTTCTGTTCTCTCTTGTTTACTATTATGTTAAAAATCTTATTTTTAACTTTCTGAAATGGTAAGACCTTAATACTATATTTATTGATTCTAAAATTATCTATATTAGTATCATAAAATAATTTGATATCAGAGTCTGTGGGTCTTTGTGTCTTGCCTTTAGCTATTTTCTCAATAAGCTTTCTGTATAAAAGTTGTTGTTTTATATTTTCTTCGAATGTTTTATTATTATCTTTTTGCTCGTTTGCTTTTGCTCTAAGTTCTACTATACTCATATTATTGGCTTGTGCTAGTTTATGTATATACATGGATACCTCTTTGGGTTCTGCTGATATATTAAGTTTTTTTAGCTCTTCTTTATATAAAAGATCATTAATCAATATTCTTATTGCTTGATGTTGCGATAGCTTCTTTTTATCTACTATTTGATCAATATCATATAGTGTAATTATATTATTATTGACAATAACTGCTATTGCATTTATTGTTCCCGCATTTAATACGACCGTAACAAGCAGAAGTACTAAAAACTTTTTAATCATAGATATAAGCCTTTTCTTTTTTTGTTATTTATTTTAACATAAAGATAGTTAAATTAGTTTATTATTTAGCTAGCTATCAATTGCTCTATAATGATTCCATTTTCCTGTAAAAAATTTGAGATCTCTTTAGAATCTGCATGTTCGTATGATTTATCATATATTATTCGCTTTATTCCGCTTGCTATTAGATTCTTGCTACATTCACTACAAGGTTCTAATGTAACATAAATAGTTGCACCATCTATAGCTATTCCTTCTTTTGCCGCCCAAATAATGGCGTTCATTTCGGCGTGTATCTCGTATGTTTTGGACCATTCATGATGCTGCGCGGTGTATATATTGTCCCAATGATCGTTACAGTTTATAAATCCTGATGGTGTTCCATTGTAGCCTGTGCTTAATATTCTACCATTCTTTACAATCACTGCCCCTACTTGCTTTGATACACACTTTGAGGCATTAGACAACTCTCTTGCAATATTTATAAAAATCTTGTCGCTTATCATTCTTTATCCTTATTTTATTTATTCTCATACATATAAAGTCATAACTTATTTTAAGATGCTTCCTAAATTCCAAATAGGCAACATAAGTGCAAAAACAAGCCATAAAATAAATATTGAAATAATCATAATAAAAAACGGACCTATTGTTTTTGAAAAGTACTTGATCTTGCTCGATAATTGTTGTTTATATATATTAGTAATATTCGAAAGCACTGTATCTATAGTGTTTGTCTGTTGCCCTGTATATAAAAGTCTGATTGTAATATCATTAAAAATATCAGTACGCTCAAAAGCATCTGCGACCGTATATCCATTATGAATATCGTTAATCAACAATTTTATTTTATGTATAATAAACTTATTTTTAACGATGGGTTTCGCGCCTTCTAGTGCTATTTGAAATCTATACTTTGAAGCTACTAGCATAGTTAGTGCAAGAAAAAATCTATGCAATATAAAGTTTTTATATAATTTACTTATAATTGGCAGTTTACAAACTAAAATTTTATCTATATATTCGTACTCTTTATACATATAGTATTTTAATAATACAGCTAGACAGCATATAAAAAATATAATAAACATATATTGATTTTCAAAAAACGATTGTGTAGCCAACAAGTATTGTGTTGCTAATGGCAAGTTTGAACCAAACTGTGCGAACATATGTTCAAATCTTGGTATAACAAAATTAAAGATTAATACTATTGATATTAGCAGTGTTGCCAGTAAAACAAAGGGATAGCTCAATGCCTCTACAAATTGTTTTTTGGTTTTTTGGTTTTCTTTTAAAATTATACTTAGAGCACTTATGCTTTCTTTAATGTTTCCATTAGCATACCCTAAATCAAAAAATAATATTGGTAGATATCCTATATACTTCCTATATCTTTCTAGGGCAAAAGAGATGGGTTTACCATTCTCTAATGCTCTTTTCATAGAGTATAAAATAGTATTCATTTTTAGATCTCGGTTTCCTTTAATCAAAATTGTAAGCGCGTCATTAAGTGCTAAATTTGTGTTTAATATAATGCTTAATTCTTCAAATATGTTTACAACATTATTATAAGAAGAAAATGATACATCTATATACTGTGTTAACTTTTTAATTTTTTCTATTTTTATCACATTAGGTGGTAATTCAAATGAAACTTGACTATTAGCAGTTTTGTATTTAAGTTTTTGTTTTTCTTGGTACCATATTTTTATTTTTGACATACTATTTAGCTTGTTGACTAATTGATAATACCATTCCTACAGCAATGGCACTAGACAACAAAGAACTGCCTCCGTAGCTAATAAAGGGAACAGCTATACCTTTAATTGGGACCAATCCCGATATGCCATAAGCATTAATCAAAAAAGAAATAACTAATACTAGTCCGATACCTAACGAGAACAAATGATATTTAATATTATCTACCCTTCTGCTGGTTTTAAATATCCTTATAATCATAAAAAAGAAAAGTACAACAATAAACATGAATCCTAACAATCCTACTTCTTCAACAATCCCAGAAATGACAAAATCTGTGTGTACTTCACTTAGGAATCCAAGCTTTAATGCTCCCTCTCCTATTCCTGTACCATTCATGCCTCCATGATATATTGCATTTAAAGAATGGCCGATTTGATATGCCTCAGGAAATGTTTTTACACGAAGTCCTTCTTCTATAAATTTTGGTATAAATGGCAGTGAAAGCATATTGTCTTGCACTCCACTCCACCAGCTTTGTATTCTAAGTATTCTGTGCGGTGCAATAAGTATCAATATAATAAAACTCATAATTATGCTTCCCAATAAAGACAAGAAAACTTTATAGCTTCTATTTGCAAATAAAAGCATTATTATAAATACGATACCAAGAAGAACTACTTGTCCTAAATCTTTTTGTAGTATTGCTACAAAAAATATAACTACCAAAAAAACAATACCATAGGGGATAAGTAGCTGGAGTTCTTTAACAAGTTTGACTTTTGTATGTGGAATTAATATTCTATGAAACGAATTACTCAGAAAATATATAAATCCTATCTTAAAAAACTCAACAGGAGATAATGAAAAGCCGGGAAATCTAATCCATCTAGCCGCACCTCCTGACTGTGTAACCATAGATGATGGTAAAAATGGCATAAATGCCATTGCTAAAAAAAATGCAAATAAAACCCATCCTAGCCTTGATATTAACCAATCAGGGTCAATATGTGCTAAAATATACATAATAATAATTGCAAAACTTCCAGTAAGCAATTGTCGTAAAAAAAAATGAGACTGATTGTAATCAAAATAAATAACCGTATAAACAGATAGTGAATATGAAAACAAAATACTAATACCAATCAAACTTGACGCCAAAATAAATAATATATAATCAGGCTTATGGTTATAATTCATTAATAATTATAACATAAGTATCTAAGTATGATCTGTAATTTCATGAAAACTTGGATAGAATATTTTATATGTTTAACACACAAGGAAGCAGTATGAATATTTACATATACACAAAAAGTGGACATAATGTTGGTCTAGATAGTGTACGCAGAGGGGCAGTATTATATAATCAATTTAAAAACTATAATCCAATTTTGTGTACTTCTGACTATAGAGCTGCCACATTTTCTAGAACACTGGATGTTTATAGGGGCGTTGGGATTGATATTATAGGCAACCTCCCTAACTTAATGAAAAGGGGAGATATATTAATATTTGACAGCGATGAACCAAACGAAACTATGAGAAAATTCATGAATCAATATTGTACAAAATTATATGAATTTGGTATTGATATTTCTAGAACTTTAGTCTCTGATAAATTCTTTAATAAAGGAAACAAAAGTATTCGTAAGGCTTTCTTTTTTGGAGATGATGATTATCAAAATATATTGCTAGATAAATTATGTAAAGATCAATATCAACTAGATATTGATCTTTTAATGGGTCACTACTTTTTTTTAGGAAATGATGAAAAGTTAATTTCTCATTTTAGTAATGTAATAGACGAGGAAGAATACTTTGACACTATTATAAATACACAATATCTCTTAGCAAGCTCAATAAATGCTGTATTTGAATCATGTGCTAGTGGAAATAGTCCTGTTTTTTATATCAGAGAAGATAAAAAGCATGAAAACTTAGATTTAATTAAAAAGTATAACATTCCGATTATTGAAGGTGATAGCATGCAAGAAATACTAAAAAAGTTTAATATTGTTATAAAAAATTATCCAAAAATACAACCATTTAAAAAGGTAGATACAAGTAATATTCTCGATACAGTTATAGATATAATGGAAAAGAATAAATTATTATCTCCATCTTTAGAAAGTAATTATTAAAATTATGAATTATTTTGCAAAAAGAATTATTCCTTGTTTAGATGTGCAAAAAGGAAGAGTTGTAAAGGGTATAAATTTTTTAGAGTTGCGTGATGCAGGAGATCCTGTTGAAGTTGCAAAGAGATACAATCAAGATGGTGCTGATGAGATAACATTCTTGGATATTGCGGCTTCTAACGAAAATAGAGATACCATCGTAGATGTTGTTAAAAAGGTTGCAAGTGAAGTTTTTATACCGCTTACAGTTGGAGGGGGGATAAGAAGGCTTGATGATATTTATAAATTATTAAATGTTGGTTGTGATAAGGTTAGCATAAATAGCAATGCAGTCATAAATCCTAATTTTATAGATGAAAGTGCCAAGCGTTATGGTAGCCAATGTATAGTTGTCGCTATTGATGTAAAAAAGGTAGCTAATGGTTCTTATCATGTATTTGTCAAAGGTGGTAGAGAAGATACTGGACTTGATGCTGTTACATGGGCAAAAGAAGTTTATAATAGAGGTGCTGGCGAGATTTTATTGACATCTATGGATACAGATGGAACCAAGAAAGGGTTTGAATTAAATATAACAAAACAAATAAGCTCATCCGTTGATATACCTATAATTGCTTCTGGAGGGGCAGGAACGATGGAACATATAAAAGATGCTTTTGTAGCAGGTAAGGCCGAAGCTGCCTTGGCAGCTTCTATATTTCACTTTAAAGAAATAAGTATTATGGATTTAAAGCGCTATCTAAATAATAACAATATACCTATTAGGATGTAAAATGCAAATAAGTAAATTTGACAAATTAGCTCAAGCATGGGACAGTCATCCTACGAGAGTAAAAGGCGCTATGGCATTTGTAAGCAAGATAAAAGAATACCTAGCAAAAGATTTACAATCTAAAATCTTATTGGATTATGGTTGTGGTACAGGTCTAGTATCGTTTGGATTTGCACAAGATGTCAAATCGATATTAGGTCTGGATAATTCTTCAAATATGGTAGATATATATAATGATAAATCGACCAAAATAGGACTATCAAATATCACAGCAAAACTTCATGATATAAATACTCAAGCACTTGATATAAATCAATTTGATATTGTTGCTACAAACATGACTATGCACCATATAAAGGACACAAATAACTTTATCTCTACTTTATATAATAGCTTAAAAGAAGATGGTTTTTTATGTATTGCTGATCTAAAGATAGAAGATGGAACATTTCATAGTGATAATACAGAAGTCGAACATTTTGGCTTTGATATCAATAAGATAAAACGATATTTTAAAAATGCAAATCTAAAAAATATCAAAGTTGGGTTGCTAGAAAAGATTGTCAAACCAAATAACTCTTATGAAGTATTTTACGCAATAGGTCAAAAAATATGATATTGTGTGCGGGAGATAATGAAACATTTAAATTTGCTACACCAATAGGTGTTGGACTGGTTAATAGTGCTATGAATTTTACACAATTATGCTTATTTAATAAACCAGATTATGTTATATTTATAGGGAGTGCTGGGAGTTATGGCGAATACGATATGTTTGATATCATTGAAAGTTCTAGTGCTTCAAACATTGAGTTATCATTTTTAGATGACAATTCATATACTCCGCTTGATAATGTAATTAAGACAAACAACAATATTTTAAGAGATGACACCATTGTTAATAGTTCAAATTATATTACAACTAGCACATCACTGTCTAGTAAATTTAAACAGCATGGTATTGGTTGTGAAAATATGGAATTTTTCTCTTTAGTGAGCATCGCAAAAGAATTTAATATCCCAATTGCAGGTACTTTTGTCATCACCAATTATACAAATAAAGAAGCGCGTAAAGATTTTATAAAGAATCATACAAAAGCTATGGATAAGTTAATAGACTTTTTACAGAAAAGAAATATAATTGTTCCACATGGAACATTAAAAAAGGAAAGACTATAAAAACAATATACGACTACACATTAAAAGAATTGGAAGAAAGTTTACAACCATCATTTAGAGCAAAGCAAGTGTACAATTGGATATATAAAAAATATACAACTTCATATAGCGATATGAAGAACATATCTGCGAACACAAAAGAGGAGTTAGCTATAAATTTTCCTATAAACCTATTGACTATAATAAAAGAAGAAAAAAGTAATGATGGGAGCATAAAATATCTATTTGAATTTAAAGATGGTGCAACTGCAGAAGCTGTACTTTTACTTATGAAAGAAAAACAAAAAGATGCTAATGAAAATATCACAAGAAGTGAAAAATATACTTTTTGCATCTCTACTCAAATTGGATGTAAAATTGGATGTAGTTTTTGTCTTACAGGAAAAGGTGGATTTACTAGAGATTTAACAGCAGGTGAAATTGTAGCACAAGTTGTGTATCTTAAAAAAGAAAATCTTATTCCTGCCCATAAAAGTGTAAATATTGTTTATATGGGGATGGGTGAACCTTTGGACAACTATGACAATCTTGTTCAAGCTATTAAAATTATTGATTGCAAAGAAGGATTGTCTATTAATGCTAAACGACAAACTGTCTCTACGAGTGGAATCAGCCATAAAATAGAACAACTTGGCAAAGAAGATCTTGGAGTGCAGTTAGCTATATCTTTGCATGCCGTAGATGATGATTTGAGAAGCGAATTGATCCCTATAAATAAAGCCTATAACATACAATCAGTCATCAGTGCAGTTAAAAAATATCCGGTTAATACTAGAAAAAAGATTATGTTCGAATATCTAGTTATAAGAAATAAAAATGATGATATGAAAAGTGCTGACAATTTGATAAAGATACTAAATGGCATCAATGCTAAAGTAAATTTAATTTATTTTAATCCTTATGGCAATATACCATATCAAAGACCATCACGGAATAGTATGCTAAAGTTTCAAAATTATTTAAATAAAAAAGGCTTATTTTGCACGATCAGAGAATCTAAAGGCTTAGATATATCTGCTGCTTGTGGCCAATTAAAAGAAAAGGAGAGTAGTGTATGAGTGTGTTAGATTTAATATTTGTAGTATTCTTAGGAATTGTTTTAATCGGTGGCATTGGGTCATTGTTTTACTATATGAATAAAAAGGAGGAAGATAAATGGCAATAACAAGATTTGCTCCAAGTCCCACAGGATATCTACATATAGGGGGTTTGAGAACCGCATTATTTAGTTATCTTTGGGCTAAAAAAACGAATGGTGAATTTAAAATAAGAATTGAAGACACAGATCAGGATAGAAATAATCAATATGCTACAAAAGCTATTATCGAAGCATTTAATTGGGTGGGAATGAATAGTGATTGTGAAATCGAGTATCAATCAAAAAGAACTGATATTTATGCTCAATATATAAATCAACTTTTAGAAGAGGGTAAGGCTTATAGATGTTACATGTCTAAAGACGAATTGGTCCAATTAAGAGTAGAACAAGAATGCAACAAAGAAACTCCCAGATATGACGGAAGATATAGAGATTTTAAGGGAACACCTCCTGATGGAATTAAACCTGTAATTAGAATTAAAGCGCCACTAGAGGGCGACTATAGCTTTGTTGATGGAGTTAAGGGAAAAATGAATTTTGGATTCGAGCAAGTGGATGATTTTGTAATTGCTCGCACTAACGGGATGCCTACATACAACTTTGTAGTAGCGGTTGATGATCATTTGATGGGCATAACTGATGTATTAAGAGGTGATGATCATCTAACCAATACTCCAAAACAAATATTGATTTACAATGCATTAGGATTTGATGTGCCAACGTTTTACCATATTCCTATGATCAATAATCCACAAGGGAAAAAGCTATCTAAAAGAGATGGCGCTATGGATGTTATGAAGTATAAAGAGTTAGGATATTTGCCGGAAGCCCTTTTGAACTTTTTGGTAAGACTGGGATGGTCAAATGGGGATCAAGAGATATTTAGCATAAATGAAATGTTAAAGCTTTTTAATCCTCGCAATATAAATAAATCAGCGGCAGCATATAGTGAAGAAAAATTACTATGGATAAATGGATACTATATCAAAAATATATCAAATAAAAGATTATCTCAAGAACTGATATATTATGGCTCTAAGATTGACAGTCATGACAAAAAAGAGATAATACTGGACTTATGTAAAGAAAGAGCAAATACTTTAGTAGAACTAAAAAGCTCTATTGATAATATTTTAAATATACCATCAAGCTACAACCAGCAAGGTGTAAAAAAGTTTATCAAAGAAACTACAGTAGATATGCTAAAAAAATATATATTAGTATTAGAACAGAATAAAGATGTTTTGCAATCTGCTACTGATATTGAAAATGCAACGAAACCATTTATTGCATCAAATAAATTAAAATTCCCACAACTTTTCCAACCAATAAGAATAAGCTTGACGGGAGAAACACAAGCACCATCTGTGTATGATATTATAGCTATTCTTGGTATTGATGAAAGTATTAAAAGAATCAAAAGTGCTATTAATATTAATTTTGGAGCCAGCAAAATTACCAGTTGAATTTATTATGTACAAATTACATGTCAATTTGCAATGCTTTTAAAATAATTAAATTTTTAGTGTTATTATGCGATCAATATACATATAAAAAGGTTATACATGAAAGTATGTGGCATAGAACTCAAAGCAAATAATATAATATTTAGCATCATTGAATCAATAAACAATGAGTATAATTATATAGATACACAGATTAAGAAAATATCTTTAGTAGATGATGAAAATCAAAAGAATATTATAAAGTTTAAATTACAAGTAGAAAAGTTTATATCTCAAAATTTAATTGAGAAGATAATAATTAAAAAAAGAGCTAAAAAAGGTAACTTTGCCGGTGGTGCGTTAACATTTAAAATTGAATCGATAATACAATTAAACTCACTTTGTGAAGTTATATTTATATCTTCACAAGCCATTAGTAGATTTAGCAAAAGCAATAATATTATATTTCCACAAAAGCTAAATAAATATCAAGAACAAGCGTATTTGGCTTCAGTAGCATATCTATGGTAACTATATTTTATTTCTCATCTAGGCCTAGATTGTTTCTTTGCAACTGTACATCGCATAAATAATCCATTCTTAAATAATATTCCAACTGTTGTAGACGATAGGAGCAACCTGTTGATTTTTGATACTAAAAAACAAATAATAAAGTTACTCAGAAATGGTGTTTGAATTTAACCGTAGTAGTCTCAAACTATTCTCCATATTATGAGATATCGTATAAAATGAAGATGTAGAAGATTTGGGACTGCCTATCTCTATTCGTATTGTGAAAAATGAAAACAACTACTTTACTCCTGAGATGAATTTGAAAGCTAATTATATCATCGTGTAACAAATATAGAAACAGAAAAGAAGAATCAGTACCGTATAGACTTTATCTTTTTGTCCAATATTAATATAAGGGAAAATAAAAGACCACATCAATATAAGCAGATTATTTAGTGAGCGACCATTAAAACATGGGTGGACTTGCTTGATCAACAAGAAGATATAGAACAAAATAAACTTACATGTTCTATGTGGAATTAAAGAATAAGCTTGACTTAGAATATTGTTAGAACTAGAATCTATTTAAATAAAGAGTATATTTTACCCTTCTATTCTAATCATGACAGGAGTATTTAAGACAACACCTAAATCTTTTAGCTGAGACAAAGCATTATTAATATTAATTTCCTTACAAGTATGTGTTGACAACAATAGATTTGCTTTATCATTTTCCATACCGCAAGATTTTTGTAACATAGTTTCAATGGAGATATTCTTGTCTCCCAATATACTAGATACTTTTGCTAAAACCCCTTTTCTATCCTCAACCTGCATTCTTAAATAGTATTTAGTTTCGATATCATCTTTTGAAGCTAGCGTTAATCCATCTTCTAATGGCTTCTGAAAGCCCAACATAGGCGAACCCTTTCCTTTTCTTGCGATATCAATTATATTAGCAATAATAGCACTTGCTGTTGCATTACCGCCAGCTCCCGTGCCATAGTATAATGTTTCACCTACCTTATCTCCAATTACACTTATTGCATTCATTACTCCTTCAACTTTAGCAATCATTTGAGAGTTTGATATAAGTACAGGATGAACTCTAAGTTCAATTTTTCTATTGCTTTTTTTTGCGATCGCCAAAAGTTTAATTGCATAATCAAATTCTTTGGCAAATTCAATATCTTCACTTGATATATTTTCAATTCCTTCTATTAGGATATCTTCTGGTTTAGCATCAATACCGTAAGCGATACTAGCTAAAATTAAAAGTTTATGTGCTGCATCAAATCCGCCAACATCAAAAATTGGATCAGCTTCTGCGTAACCTAATTTTTGTGCTTCTTCTAGAATTACATCATAAGCTATTTCATCATTTATCATTTTGTCGAGCATATAATTGCAAGTGCCATTCATAATACCTTTGATAGACTCGATATGATTCGCACTCAACCCATCTCTTAAAGCATTAATAATTGGAATGCCTCCCGCTACAGCTGCTTCATATTCAAAAGCAATACCTCCAGCATACTCTTGCAGTTCATATCTATGATAAGCTAATAGTGCCTTGTTGGCTGTTACAACTGCTTTTCCTTTTTTTAATGCCTTTTTTACCACTTTATAAGCATCATCAACTCCACCCATAAGCTCAACAATCACGTCAATAGAGCTATCATTTAAAATATCATCTACATTATCAGTAAGCTTAACATCTACATCTCTTCTTTTAGATAAATTATTTACAGCACCTACAACTGGAACTATATTTACTCCGGCTCGTGCTGTAATAATTTCTTTATTGTCTTCTAGTATTTGGCAAACACTAGTACCGACAGTTCCTACGCCAACTATTCCAATTCTTAACATTTATTTTCCTTATTATCATATTGCTTAAAAAACTCTTGAACTCTTAATGCCGCCTGTTCAATCCTTTCATTATTTTGTATTAAAGCAATTCTTACCCAATCTTCGCCATCTTGTCCGAAACCTACCCCTGGACTTATTGCAACACCTTGTTCAATTAATAATTTTTTTGCAAATTCAAGTGTACCTAAATGTAACACGCAATTAGGAATTTTAGCCCATATAAACATACTTGCTTTATTTCGTTGTATATCCCAACCAATTTTGGAAAACTCTTCTATAAACTTATCTTGCCTATGGCTGTATTTTTCAGTAATCTCATTTACACAATCAATAGAGCCATTTAATGCGGTTGCTGCTGCTACTTGAATTGGGGTAAACATCCCATAATCTAGCCAAGACTTTAACTTCGTTAATGCGCTTATCAACTTTTTGTTCCCAACAAAAAAGCCAATTCTCCAACCTGCCATATTATATGATTTACTTAGTGTAAAACTTTCCACTGCCACGTCTAAAGCACCATCAACTTCCATAATAGATGATGTTTTGTATCCGTCAAAACTAATATCGCTATAAGCAATATCGCTAATTACATAAAATCTTTCTCTTTTTGCCATGGCAACTAATCTTTTATAAAAATTAAGAGTGACAGTTGCGGATGTTGGATTGTGGGGAAAGTTAACTAAGACATATTTCGGTTTTGAATTAGCCGAGATAAAAATATGCTCCAAATCTTCAAAAAATTTATCTTCATCTATATTATAATGCTCATCAAATACTAGTTTTAAATTTTCAACCACTCCGCCCGCGAGGATAAAGGAATAAGCATGAATAGGGTAAGTTGGTGTTGGAACTACTACTACATCACCTGGATTAGTAATTGCGTAAGCCAAGTGCGAATAACCATCTTTGCTACCAATAGTAGCTATAGTTTGTGTCTTCGTGTCAAGAACTACATTATATCTTTTCTTATACCATAAAGCAATTGAATCAAGAACCTCCGGAATACCTTGTGATGGCGAATATCCATGTGTCCCAGATGCTCTAGCACTATCAACTAAAGACTCAACAATATGAACAGGTGTATCCCCATCAGGATTTCCCATTGAAAAATCAATGATATCATGTCCTTCTTTTTTTAGCTTAGCCTTAATATCATTAATTTGGGCAAAAACATATTCTGGCAAATTATCTACTCTGTTAAACTTTATTTCATCAAACATTTTAAATTACTTTTCTTATTTTTATACTATTTAACAACAACACTTAGTCCTCTTTTTATATTTATTAATGTATACAAATCTGATATTTTAATATATTTAGTGCCTAATGGAATATTCGTATGGTAAACCCTATGTATTCTTTTTTCTTTTATCGATTTAAGTAGGTTTAAATGATTATCATAAAATGCAATATATGGAAACCAATGATTTAAAATTCGTCCTGACACATTTAGTTTTGTTGATTTTCCAACTTCAAGAAAATACGGTCTCAAAGGCTTTCTTAATACTACGCGCTCATTATTTGCTATTTTTATCGCTTCTATTATTTTTGAATTGTTAACATCAATCGTATATTTCCAATATTTATTGTTTACTTTTTCAATATCAACAATATAGCAATATTGTTTCTCAAGCTCTTTTGCTAAGAAAAAAGGATCGATCATATACTCTCCTTTAAATGCTATCTTCCAAGAGAGAATTCCTAATGTTTTATCAAAATTAATTGATTTTGTAAAATAATAAGAATAGCCCATCTCTTTTAGTATTTTGTTAAGTATTTTAAATGATTTAATAGTGTCGGCATTTGTATTAAACTCAACATTCAAATCATTTGGCTTATGTAATTTTAAATTTAAAAAACCTTTCTTTTTTAAAGTTTCTAGCAATAAAATATAATCTATTTGCCCTGATGATTTATAAAATTCATTTTTATTTCTAAATAAACTATGAATTAATTTATTGTGAGTTTGGAATTGTTTTTTTTCCATAAAGTTTTCTATTTTTTGAAACAGTATATCTGCACTTGATATACTAATAAAAAAAAATAAAAAAATAAAAATTTTTTTCATTTTATTTTTCCTTTCATTAGTGAATGTATTAAAATTCCAGCAGCAACCGATACATTTAGGCTGTCAAAATTATTTTTCATAGAGATTTTTATTTTTTGATCAAGCTTTGAGGTGATTCTCTTGGAGAGACCTTTTCCTTCACTGCCCAAGAACAAGGCGACCTTCTCCATCTTGAAATCACACGACAATTGATCGATATCAGCTCCATCCATATTCGCACCCACAAGAGAAAAGCCGACTTGCTTAAACTCGTTGGCTACATCATAAGAGTTCTGGCATACTGCTATTGGCATATCCAACATGCTTCCACTACTAGTTCTAATAACTGCTGATGCATTTAAATTTTTCAATCCACATATGGCAATAGCGCCAACGCCTAACGCATAAGCAGATCTAACAATTGCACCTATATTCCCAATATCAGTTAAACCATCAAGTATCAACACGAAACTATACTGTTTTAAATCTGATGGTGTTGCATAATTATATTCTACAATATCCAGCAGAAAGCCCTGATGGTTCCCCCCTCTAGACAATGCTTGTGCCTTCATACTATCAGGTCTAATGATCTTTTTTTTAAGTAGGCAAAGCTTGTGAAAAAGGTTTTTTTCTACCTCTTTTGTTAAAAATATTTCATTAATCATCTCAGGATGTCTATCTAAAATATAAAATACTATTTGCTTTCCATATACTATCATATCACGATTATATCTAATTTAAACTTTATATGATATAATAGATCATGAAGAATGTATTGATTATACTTGATGGGATAATTGCTAAAAAGCTTTTATATAGAATTATTGAAACTAACACACGAACTAATATTTACGATATAATATATAGTAATGACTACATATTGCCTGAGCAAAAACCCACAAACTTTACTTTCTATAAATTTGATCCTACTAGCTTTTCAAAATTAAAATTTGTATTAGATAAAGTTATTCATAGCGACACTCTAGTTGTACTAAATAATAAAAATGACACATTATCTGTTATAGATAATATTAAAAATATAAGAAATAATTTATATATCACTGTTTATGATAATTGGGATTTAAATATTAAAGATGAAAAAATACACTACTATAAAGGCAATGAGATTTTAGCTAATGGACTACTGGAGCAGCTGCCAAATATACCAGTTTTAGCACAAAACATTGGACTAAAACAAGGCGAAATTATGGAGATAAAAATTCCATTTGGAAGTTCTTATGCCTACAGATATGTTGGTAGTATTGCTCAAAAAGATTGGAAAATATTTGCTTTATATAGAAATCAAATATTAGTAAACGTGAAACCGTCGCTAGTCTTAAAGCCAAATGATATTATTTTAATAATCGGAAAACCATTAGTATTAACCCAAGTGTATAGTGCTATTTCAAGAGCAACGGGTCATTTTCCAATGCCATTTGGTAATAATATTTATGTATATTGTGATCTTTTGGCACAAACAAAAGAAGAAGTTGTAGATATCATATTAAAAGCAAAAATTTTACATCAAAGAATGAAAAACAAAGAGCTTATAGTAAAAATTACTAACCCTACTACTGCTCAAACAATACATGAAATTAAAGGACTATTGGAAGATTTAAAAGATTTTACTCTTGAAATAGATTACATAAATAATAGAATTTCTGACATTATAACGGCTGATACTAAACGTTTTGATATAGGGCTAATTATACTAACCAAAAATTTACTGAAATATACAGATATTATCGTAGATATTCTGGAGTTAAAAATACCTATTTTTAAAGTAGGAGAAGAAAACATACATTCGATAGAAAATACTCTCATTATACTTAATGATATAGCGAATTATAAACAACTATCTCCTATTGTGTTTGATATAGCTGGGCAACTAAAGTTTAATATAAAAATATTTAATATGGATCCTGTTGGTGGCAAGGATCAAAGTAGCCTCTTAGGTCACCTTGAAAGCTTATCGAAAATATTTAATCAAAAGATAAAAGTTATCTCGAGCGATAAAAATCCAATCAAAGAGTTAGAAAAAGAAAAAAATATAATTCAAATTTTACCATTAAGAAGAGCTATGTTTAAAAAAAGGTATCTTAACTTTTTAACTACAGATAGTGATTTGCTTGCATTTGACTTAACTAGATATAATCAAATATTAATACCAATTATTGAAGACTAACTTGCTTTTAGATACAATAACGCATGTTTACAAAAAAAGGTTAATATAAAATGAAGGCAATTATAAATATAGGACTCAAAGACGGTGTTTTAGATGATCAAGGCAGAGCTACACATCATACTTTAGATACACTTGGGTTTGGTAATATAATAAAATATGTAAGAGTTAAAAAGCAAATTGTTATAGAATTAACTGCTAAAAATATAGAAGAGGCAAACATGGAAACAACCAAAATGTGTGAACAACTCTTGGCTAACACTGTAATTGAAGATTACGAAATTAATATTGAGAAATAAAGATGAATGTGGCGATTATACAGTTCCCAGGTACCAACTGCGAATATGATACTAAATATGCTTTTGAAAGGCTAGGGGCTAATGTTTCCATAATCTGGTATCAAAACACTACCATAGGTTGCGATATTGATTTGGTGGTTATACCTGGCGGATTTTCCTATGGCGACTATTTAAGAAGTGGTGCCTTAGCAAAGAACTCGCCTATTATGTTTTCTGTTAAAAACTTTGCCGACAATGGAGGTAAAATTTTAGGAATATGTAATGGCTTTCAAATATTAACAGAATCAAGACTATTGCCGGGAGCTTTAAAAAGAAATGGCAATTTGTATTTTATATCTAAACTTAACTACATAAAAATAGAAAATACAAACAATGCTTTTTTATCAAAAATGGAAAAAAGCTCTATAGTAAATTTACCTATTGCTCACCACGATGGTAATTTTTATATAGATAGTCATGGATTAAAAGAGTTAAAGCAGAATGATCAAATTTTATTAACATATTGCACAAAAGATGGCAGTCGTGCTGATGTCAATGGAAGCATTGAAAGCATAGCTGGTATTTGCAATAAACAAAGAAATATTTTTGGACTAATGCCCCATCCCGAACGGGCTATTGAGCAGTTGCTTGGCTCTTGTGATGGAATAAAAATGCTAGAAGGGTTTTTTAGCAAATGATTGAGCATATGATTTGAAACTTTTTATATACACATCATATTTTCTTGCTCTATTAATCTCATTGAGTGCTCAAGAAGTAGAAGACTACAAAGAGATACATAGTAACGATAACTCTACTTTATTAGAAATAGAGAATAACAATACCAATATTGCTTTAATAGGGGAGAAAAATGAAACGAAATCGAAAGAACTCTACCTAAGGTATACTAAATATCCAGCTAGTGTTTATGCAAAACAACAATTTGCTGTTGAACTAGAAGCAATTATTTTGACTCCTAGCGATAAGTTTGATTCGATTGTATCCACCTATACAAATGGACGTAAAATCAACATAACATCTGGTGATATACACTGGGAGCTTGTGGATGACAATGTATATAAAACTAAAATAATATATAAAATTTTAAATAAAAAATTTAAGTTGCCGACAATACACTTAACATTAAAACTAGGTGGTACCGAGGTTAATCATGTCCAAGTAAAAGCTCCTAGCATATCTTATTCTAGCATAGGAATAAACCAAAATAATTTTTCAAATGTTATTGCGAATAATCTTACAGTCAAAGATACACAAATAAAACAATATAACAATAAAATGCTAATGGTAATTCTTAATATAAAAGCGTTAGAAAGCAATTTAGAAGATTTTAATCTAAGTCAATTCTCAGAACAAGGAATAAACAGTTTTGAAAATAATTATCCGATACAAAATATATTATATTATGCCATCATACCATCTCATTTAAATAACATAAAGTTTAATTATTACAATCCTATTCTTGCTAAATTTATAACAATCAAACTTCCTGTATCGCTTGAAGATATTCTAGTTAGCACACAAACTGATCTTAACCCAAACAATAAAAATCTTCTTATATACAAAAAAATTATTTTACTTGCCTTTTTAATTATAATGATACTTTTTTATCTGTTCACAAGGAAAAAGGCATTTATTGCAGTTGCTCTTATTGCATCTGTTATAGCAATATCATTATTTATACCAAATAAGAAGATTTTATTACGACCTGGAACAAAAGTTTATATTTTACCAACTCAATTATCCACTGTTTATAAAATTACAAACAAAACGCTCCAAGCAGAATTTTTAATGGAAAAGAATAAATTTACAAAAATACTATTTAAAAATAAAAATATAGGATGGATTAAAACCAGTGATATTAAATAAATTAAGAGGAGTATTTGCTATATTTCAGATGGCTATTACCCTTTCTGTTCTTATTATATTTATGTATATATTCAAATCAAGAAATAGGCATATTAGAAGAGTATGGGGTTCTTTGGAGATAAAACTCTTAAGGGCAACCATTGAAATAGTAGGACAAGAAGATCCTGATGCTCAAATGCAAATAATGAATCATCAATCTGTATTGGATATAATTCTTTTTGAGCATATACACTCTAAAGATATAGCATGGGTTTCTAAAATAGAAATTGCGAATATTCCATGGTTTGGAAATATTACCAAAATACCTAATATGATACTAGTAGAAAGAGACAGTAAAAAAAGTTTAATAAAACTACTAAAAGACTGCAAAATAGAACTTGACAAAGGAAGACCTATTGTAATTTTTCCAGAAGGTACCAGAACAAACGGAAAGAGACTTAAAAAATTCAAAGGTGGAGCAAAAATTATTGCAAATAAATATAATTTAAAAGTACAGCCTGTCATTATACTAGGAAGCAGAGCTGTGTTAGATTCTCAAAATCTAACACAGCAAGGTGGCAAAATTAAAATTGTATATTTACCAGCAGTACAAGCTAATAAAGATACAAATTGGTACTTAGATATTGAAAATGACATGAGGTTGTGTTTAAAAAACGAACTATCGCTAAAGAGTAGTAATATTGAATCTTAGTTGGTACATACTATTGGCAGTTGGTAGTGGTGGATTTCTAGGAAGCTTATGTAGATTTTATATCAACACAATAATATCTCAAAAATTCCCACATGAAATCATCTTTGCTACGCTAACTACAAATATACTTGGTAGCTTTTTAATGGGAATATTGGCGGCAATATTTATGCACTATACTCCCGCTGATGCAGCGAGAGGTTTTCTAGTTACAGGATTTTTAGGAGCCCTAACTACTTACTCTACCTTTGCACTTGAGAGCTATTTTTTATTAAATAGCTCTTTTTGGTATGCGATTATCAATATTTCATTAAATTTATTTGGCACTATTATAGCTGCGGGAAGTGGTTACAAGATTATGCAGCTTCTACTAAGATAATGACACTAGTTCACACTGCTCTTTTAAGTGAAGGACAAAGTATAATAGAATATTTCAAATTAAACTTAATAGGCAAAAACCCTACTCTTTATTCCAATAATAAAGTACTTTTACTTGTTGGGGGAATAGGCATTAAGCGTACTAAAAAAACACTAGAATATGTTTTTGATAATCATATCCAAATTACAAAAGCTATAAATATTGGCATCGCTGGCTGTAGTGATGTTAATATAAAAATTGGCCAACTGTTCATAACCAATAAAATACTAAAAAATATAAACCATATGAAACTTCATACGGTAAAAAAAGCTAAAACAGGATACTCTAACTACAAAGCGTTATATGATATGGAGGGAAGTGTTTTTAATATTACCGCCCTACAGTATTTAGAAAAAGAAAATATCTATATATTTAAGATTGTATCAGATTATCTAAATAGTACGATTCCGAAAAAAGAAGTCATAAAACAACTAATCAAAAGTAATCTACAAAGTATCGTAAAATGGATCTAGATAGATACAACTTTACAGTGTCTCAGAAAAATATTCTAAAAAATATTATGACTGACTTTAAAATGTGGAACGAAAACAACATAGAAAAGTCAATATTCCTAAAATATGAAAACTGTTATCAAGGAAAACAATTATCTAAAAAAATATTCGAATATATTGTTTCTTCTCATAAAAACTTAAAAGAAAATGAAAATGATTATAAAATTTTTAAAAATCTCAGACACAAAGCCAATAATTTTTCTTATCAAACAATAAATAAAAATGGTTTTGGGCTAGGGGCTTGTCCTGTTGCAAGCGAAGGAACAAGATGTTGCAATCTCTTAACTCTTGATGTTGTTGAATCTTGTGGCTTTGACTGTAGCTATTGCTCAATTCAAAGTTTTTATGCTCACAACAAGATAGGTTTTGATAAAAATCTTAAAACTAAACTAAAAAATATAAAATTAGATCCAAAACAAATCTATCACATAGGGACAGGTCAAAGTAGCGATTCTTTATTGTGGGGCAATCGCGAAGGCATTCTTGATGCTCTATTTGATTTTGCTTTTTCTAATCCAAATGTAATATTAGAATTTAAGACCAAGTCTAACAACATAACCTACTTTATCAAAAATAAAAATAAAATACCAAAAAACATAATAGTAACATGGAGTCTAAATACCCCGACAATTATAAGCAATGAAGAGCATCTAACATCTTCGCTAGAACAGCGGCTTTCAAGTGCGAGAGCGTTGTCAGATATTGGGGTTCTTATTGGTTTTCATTTTCATCCAATAATTCAATACAAAGATTATTTAAGCGAATACAAAGAATTATATAAGAAAGTCCAAGAATTATTTACTTTTGAAGAAGTCATTTTGATATCCTTTGGTACATTAACATTTACAAAGCCAGTTATAAATAAGTTAAGACAAAGAGCGGTGAACACTAAAGTCTTACAAATGCCATTTGAAACTATAAACAATAAACAATCATATTGCTTAAAAACAAAACTAGAGATGTTTAAGGTTGCTTATGATAGTTTTAAATCTTGGCATCATAAGGTATACTTTTATTTGTGTATGGAAGACAAATCGTTGTGGAAACAAATCTTCGGATATGAATATTCCTCAAATAACCAATTTGAGGATTTTATGCTAAATAGCTATATGGACAAAATAAACAAAAAGGACTTAAAAACATGAAAAAATTATTAGTGATATTAGCTAGCTTAGTATTATCTACCGGCTTCTCTTTTGCTAAAGAGGTAACCAAGAAGGACATACAATTAATTAAAGAAAGCTTTCCTATGGTATTTGGAAATGAAGGGATAATTATAAATAAAACGGTAGATTTTGATAATTTAAAATTATTAGATATTACCATTCAAGGCAGAGCTATGACAGTGTTTTATTCAAAAATTGATAAAAAATTAATTTTTGGAAATGTAATTGATACAGATGGTCAAAAACTTGAGGCTCCTAAAAATACAAAAATAATAAAAAATGGAATAATCAATAGCTATGGTAGCGGTAAAAAAGACATTTATATAGTAACCGATCTAGAGTGTCCTTATTGCAAGAGATTAGAGAATAATTTAGATGAAAATATTTACAAAGAATATACTATTCATACTATTTTTATGCCATTATCATTTCATAAAAATGCAATGGATATGAGCTTATGGGTTATTGCGGGCACAACAAAAAAAGAGAGACATCAAAGAATAAGTAAAGCTTTAAAGGGGGATATGGCATACAAAACATTTAAACCTAAAAATAAAAAAGAATTAGAGAAAAAATTAAAATTATCAATCAGAGCGGCCAAAGAACTTAAGGCACAAGGCACTCCAGCCGTATATGATGAAAATTTTAATTCTATAAATTATCAAATATTATTAAAGAAAAAATAAATACATAGCATGAATGCGATAGTTACAGGATATAGTTCTGGTATTGGCAAGGCGATATGTAAAGAATTGGAAACTAATAATTATAATATAGTGAAATTAACATCTCGACTTGAAGATACCGATAAACTAGAAAAAGAAGTTAACTCAATATTAAAAGAAAAAGATATTGATTTGCTTATAAACTGTGCGGGAATTGGGATATTTCAACCACACGAAGAGATAAGCATATCTAAAATAAAAAAAATCATAGATATAAATCTAACTGCTCCTATAATATTAACGAATCTTATATTAAGATCTCTAAAGAAAACAAAAGGACACATTATAAATATATCTTCAATTGAAGCCACAAAACATTCTAAGTTTTCAGCATTATATACCGCATCAAAAAGTGGTTTAAGAGATTTTAGTTTAACTTTGTTCGAAGAACTAAGGAAGAGCGAGGTGAAAGTTACTTCCATAAATCCAGACATAACTAATACAAACTTTTTTGATAATTTACAATTTGCCCCTTCAAAAAACAAAAACACAAAATTACTTCCATGCAATATTGCTAAAACAGTACTTCAAATACTTCAAACTAATGGGGTGATTACTGATTTAACAATAAGGGCACAAAAGTTTGAAATAATGAAAAAATAGGTATAATGAAGAAATAATTTATGCCAAGGATATTTTATGACTTTAGAAGAACTCGACAAAGAATATATACTGCAAACCTATAAAAAAAATTATGTCAATTTTAAAGAAGGGGTCAATTCTACACTATACGATGACAAAAACAAAGACTATATAGACTTTACTAGTGGAATAGGTGTCGTTTCTGTAGGGCATGGAAATAAAAAAGTTGCAAACACTATTTGTAAACAAATTAAAAAAATAACTCATACATCCAATTCATATATGATTGAACCGCAAGTCAAACTAGCAAAAAAAATTAGTTTGTTAAGTGGTATAAAAGGATCTATTTTTTTTGCAAATAGTGGAGCAGAAGCAAATGAATGCGCTATTAAGATAGCTAGAAAATATGGCGAAACAAAATTTAATAATAAAAAGTATAAAGTTATCACGCTAAAACACTCTTTTCACGGAAGAACAATTACAACAGTTAAGGCAACTGGTCAAAAAAATATGCATAAAAGTTATTTTACACCATATCCAGATGGATTTAAATATGCAACAAACATAAACAATATTTATAAAGAGATTGACAAAGAAACTGTGGCCGTCATGATTGAACTTGTTCAAGGAGAGGGCGGAGTACAGCCTTTTAAAAAAAGAAAGATTCAAAAATTAGCAAGATTTCTAAAAAAGAAAGAGATTTTATTAATAGTCGATGAAGTGCAAACAGGCATATTTAGAACTGGAGAATTTTTAGCTTCAAATCTTTATCAAATAACTCCTGATATAATTACTATGGCAAAAGGTCTTGGAGGTGGTGTTCCAATTGGGGCTGTTCTTACATCACACAAAGATATTTTAACATATGGAGACCATGGAAGCACTTTTGGTGGAAATTATTTAAGCACAAGTGCTTCTCTTAATGTTTGTAGTATTTTAGAAGACTTAAAAAATAACGGTAAGTTAAAGAAAACTATTTTACATTTTGAAACTAAATTAAATAAACTATACACAAATAATCTTTCTGTATTTACAAGTAGTGTTGGCATTGGACTTATGCGTGGTCTTAGGGTTAAAAATATCCATACACTAGATACTATTATCAATAAAGGATTTGAAGCTGGCGTATTAGTCTTAAAGGCTGGGAAAAATACGCTTAGATTTTTACCGCCTCTTACTATTAGTAAAAAAGAGATCAATGAAGGCTTTAAAAGACTAGAAATGACACTTAAAACAATTTAGTTTATTAGATCGATAAAATTATCATTATAAATAATAACCTCTTTGGTTTGACGATTAAAAATAAATCTATTGTCTCCTCGTTTTATACACTTTAAAATAATAGATTTTATCTCCGAATCACTTTTATTACTTCTTTTCATAAATATAAAAAAATCTTTTATATTTATTGTTTCAAAACTTTTATTGTCTGGCTTAGAATTTAAATCCTTTTCTTCATTATTTGACATGTTTGTCTTTTTTTTGTTTTCTATATTATAAATAGTTTTCATTTCATTAAATGCTGATTGCAATAAATTAATCTCACTTTGAAAAACTTTAATAATTTTGTTTTGATTTTCTTCTAATCTACAAATTTCACTTTTGTACTGTTTTTTAACCCATTTTAAAGATTTTGTTAGAAATAAAATTTGTTCATTTTTTACTGTTATCACATCATTGTCATTTTTAGTATCTGTCTGATGTTTTATAGATTCATCAATATAAACAAATACTTTACCATCAGTTTTTTTATATTTTAGTTTACCTTGCTTGATACGATAATGCACACCTTGTAAAGAAATTCCTAGTATTTTTGCAGCTTCTGTACTTGTAACTAGTTTTTCCAATATATTTACCTATATTTACTATCTATCTCTATTATAGTATGAACATTGCCTCTTGGATTAAAATCAATAATAATCTTCAGCCATTTAGGATTTAATTCTCTAAATAGATCATCAAAAATATAGTTCGCACTATTCTCGTGAGATATGTATTTGTCCATAAAAGAATTTATATATATTTTTAATGCCTTTAATTCAATTAGTTTAGATTTTGGCATATACTCTAAGTTAATTTTTGCGAAATCAGGATAACCACTTCTAGGACATCTGCACATAAATTCTGGCAATTCTATTTTAATAGTATAGTTTTTTTCATGCTCGTTAGGCCAAAAATTATCTTTATTTTTAATATCAAAAGATAGTATCTCTTCTTCGCCATATTTCTTTTTAAGTGCCATAATAAAATAAGTCCTGTTTTAATTTGTAACGATTATACCTAATCATTAATAAAATATATAAAATAAGTATATTTGTTATTTAATTTGGGGTATAATCTGTATATATTAAAGTAAAAAGGTTTATTTAGATGTATTATATGCTCACTCGTAATATCTTTATTGTTTTTTTAATACTGTTGGTTGTTGGTTGTGGGGAAGGAGAAAGTATACATATTCAACTAGATAATCAGATAATCAATAATAACAAAACAACACAATATATACCAGGATTTGTCGCTCTTGGACCGCTATCTGGTGCAACTGTAGAGATATACGAACTAGATAAAAAAGGAAGTGAAAAATTAATTTATACTACTACCTCCTCAATAGGAGATGTATCAAGTGCAGGAAAATTCAAAGTTCCATTGTTTCTTATAAAAGATAATAAATTTTATAAAATAGTTGCAAAAGGAGGAGAGGATACTGATAAAAATGATGATGGTATAGATGATGGTCCTACCGAAAACAATGGAATGCTGAGGGCTATTATAAATAGTGATACATTACATACAATAAATAAAATAAATATTACTTTGGCTTCTGAAATTATATTTCAAATGATAAAAAATGAATTATCATCATCTTTTACAAACAGTAGCTTATTAAAATCAATAAATACAAAAGCAAAATTAATTTTGCCAAATACAAAAGCTACTATAAAAGACATTGTGAACTTTGCTCCATCTATAAATCCTGCTAATTTTAATAGTGCAGGTGTAAGCGATCCAAGTTCAGCAGTGTTAGGAATTCTAAAAGGAATAGAACCTAATCCTCCTGCAAATACAGCTCCAACTATAAGTGGGACTCCAACTACTAGTGTAGATGAAAATAATTCGTATTCATTTACTCCAACATCTAGTGATGCAGAAGGTGATATATTAAATTTTAGTATTGCAAATAAACCTAGCTGGGCAGATTTTAATACTACTACTGGGCAATTAAGTGGTATACCAGATTTTAATATTAGTAATAAAACATTAAATCAAGACTACTCTATTATAATAACAGTTAAAGATTCTAGTGAAGCAAATGATACTCTTAGTTTTACTCTTACAGTAAATAATATAAACCGTGCTCCAACCTTTACATCTAATGGAATATATACCGTGATATATGATAACAAGAGTGTTCAAAATATAGATATTAATGTCCTTGATATAGATGGAGACGATATTAATTTAACTCTTGAAACTTCAGCACCTACTTGGATTAGTATATTTAAGTCAGAGAATAATTTTTCTTTGAATATAGATTTTACAAATAAAAATAATGAAGACAATAATTATACTTTTGATATTTTAGCTACAGATGGGGATTTAAATACTACCGTGTCACATACTTTAATTGTACTAAATTCATACGATTCAGATGGAGATTTTATCCCAAATGATATTGAAGATTTTATAGGAAGCGACAAACTTGATAGTGATGAAAATAATAATAATGTAGTTGATGGTAAAGAGTTAGAAGGAGATAGAGGAGATCAATTTTTTAAATATCAATGGCACTTAGAAAACAAAGGGTTAGCTATGAACGATAGTAATGTTTCGCCCGTTATTGGTAATGATTTAAACATATTCAATACTTATCATAAATATATGGGTTATAATAAAGGAAATCGTATCAAAGTTCATATAGTAGATACTGGAACACAGATGAATCATGAAGATTTAAGTGATAATTTTGATTTAATAAATTCATATAAAATTGATTTTGATAACCTACCTACAATTTCTAAAGGTAATGATCCAACTAGTGTAACAAAAGAAACACACGGAACAATGGTAGCTGGAATAGTTGGAGCTAGAGCATTTAATGGGTTAGGATTAAGAGGTGTTGCACCATTTGTTTCAATTTCTGCTACAAACTTTATTCAAGATGGTTCTGTTTATCCAGATATGTTAGATACAATTTGGAAAGATCCTAATATAGATATTTTTAATAATAGTTGGGGATCTAAAGAAATATACAAAAGATTTTTATATGAGCAATATATGGAAAGTGGTACAACTACAGGTAGGGATCGCAAAGGTGCTATTTATGTTTTTGCTGCTGGTAATGGTAGAGAAATTGGAGATAATAGTAATTTTGATTATACAACAGGTAATAGATTTGTAATCACTGTAGCTGCTATTAATAGTCATAATTATTATTCTTCATATTCAACACCCGGTGCAAATAACTTAGTATCTGCTTATGGTGGAGAATATTATACCACAGGCCCAACAATTGCCACAACTAATATAGAAGGTGAATCATATATTACAAATACATGGGTAGATGATACAAATTTTAAATACTCAAATAAAATGAATGGTACAAGTTCGGCTGCACCTATGGTTAGTGGTTCATTAGCACTTGTACTAGAAGCTTGTCCCGATCTAGGTTGGAGAGATATTAAATATTTGATAGCCAAAACTTCTACAAAAATAGATGTAAATAACTCTTCATGGACAATAAATAGTGCTGGATTTAATTTCAGTGAAGATTATGGATTTGGATTAATTAATATACAATCAATAATTACAGAGTGTAGAACTAAGAATTATACAAATTTATCGCCAGAAAGAAATATAACAAAAACATATTCTATAAATGAAGAACTTAATACATCAGATTTTACACAAAATTGGAAAGTATATAATCTTAAGGTTGATCAAAATATCACTTTAGAATGGATAGGTATTACTATAGATTCCAATATTACTTCACCTTCTACTTTTAATATTCATATACGCTCACCTAATAATACACGAATAGATTTATACAATATTTATGTAAATAATAATAGCATAATTGGTTTTCCTTCTTCTTGGTTAGATGGTGGGCATAGATTTGGGACAAATGCTTTTATGGGTGAAAATAGTATGGGAAATTGGGAAATCCTAATTAGAAATTATCTTAATAGAGAAAAAATAGGTTATTTAAAAAATATTAAATTAGAAATGTATGGACATTAAAGGATAACAAATGAAAATAAATATATTATTATGTACTTTTATTATATTACATATAAATGGATTTAAATTAAATGCGGAAACAAAATTATATAAATTTAAACAATCACCTAAAATTATAGATAGTAGTACACAAACTTTAGTTACAATAAAGAATAATGGGAAAACAAAACAAATTATTTATCCAAAAAAATTAGCTACTAAAAATATGTTAAGAAGTACATCTTTGATAAAAAAGGGAGTTATACTCTCTTTTGGTAGAGATATAAATATTGATATAGATAATCTTGAAAACAAATATAAAATAAAATTTGTGAAAAAACTAGGGATTAGCTATTATCAATTTAAAAATAATTCTATTTATGATGATCAACAATTAATCTTAAGAATAATAGCAGATGAAAAAAGAATAAAAGATATAAGACCAAATTGGCCAGAAAAATTATCTTTATATTAAATATTTAAATATCAAGATGTTCAACATCTTTTGCATGATCTTCAATATATTTTCTTCTAGGCTCTACTTCATCTCCCATAAATAGTGTAAATGTATCTGAAGCTACCTCTGCATCATCTATAGTGACTTTTAATAATCTTCTAGCTTCAGGTATCATTGTTGTCTCCCAAAGTTGTTCAGGGTTCATTTCTCCAAGACCTTTATACCTTTGAATATAAGCACCTTTTTTTGCATTATTCTCAATTTTTTCTAAAATTTTAATTAAATCTTTTCCTTCAAATAATGTTAAATCTCTTTGTCCTAATTTATCATATATATATGTTGCTTCACTAAAATATGGTGACGAAAACAGTTCATCATCAATTAATAATTCTTCAAGACCTTCTGCTGTTTGAACAAATAAATGAATTTTTTCATCATTTATTGTTTTATTTAAAATATTGTAACCACGAGTAATTAAAAATCTTTCAATAACTTCAAATAATTTATCATTTGACAAACCTACATATTCTTTATTTTCAATTAAATATTTTAAAACTTCTACAAGTGAATACCTTTTTTCAAGATTTTCTAACATAATTCTATAAGCAGCTACAATTTTAAAGAAATCAAGAAGATCATTATATCCCATACCTTTGAATTCAAAATTTTCTAATCCATTTTCAATTAGATAATTACTAAGATGTGTATTATCTTTTAAATAAATTTCATTTTTACCTTTTTTATATCTATATAAAGGTGGTTGAGCAATATATAAATATCCTAATTCTATAATTGGTTTTAAAAATCTAAAAAAGAAAGTTAAAAGTAATGTTTGAATATGACTACCATCAACATCAGCATCTGTCATAATAATAACTTTGTGATATCTAACTTTATTGGCATCAAAATCTTCTCCAATACCACAACCTAATGCAGTAATTATATTTCTAATTTCATCAGATTTTAATATTTTATCAAGTCTAGATTTTTCAACATTTAAAATTTTACCTTTAAGTGGTAAAATTGCTTGATAAACTCTATCTCTACCTTGTTTAGCAGATCCTCCAGCACTATCCCCTTCAACAAGATATAATTCTCTAATAGTAGGATCTTTACTTTGACAATCAGCTAATTTACCAGGTAATGTACCTACACTAACACCACTTTTTGTTCTAGTTAAATCTCTAGCTTTTTTAGCAGCTTCTCTACCTCTTGAAGCAGATAAAGCTTTTTCCATAACAAATTTAGCTTGAGCAGGATTTTCTTCAAAATATTTATTTAAAGTTTCACTTGTAAGTTTTTGTGCAATTGGTTTTACATATGAAGAACCTAATTTGCTTTTAGTTTGCCCTTCAAATTGTGGTTCAGGAACTTTAACACTTACAACTGCAATTAATCCTTCACGAACATCATCACCAGTAATTTTAGTATCTTTTTCACTTGCTTTTGCGTTTTCTTTTACATATTTAACAATACTTCTTGTAAGTCCAGCTTTAAAACCAGCTTCATGAGTACCACCATCTATTGTTCTAATATTATTAACAAAAGATTGTGTTTTTTCAATATAACTATCATTATATAAAAGTGCAATATCAATTTCTATACCATCTTCTGCAACATTAAAAGATATTGGTTTAGTAATAGCTATGCCTTTATTTACATCAGTTATAAACTGTGCAATTCCACCTTCAAAGTGATAAGTTTCATTTATTTCTGTTCTTTGATCTTCTAATTGAATCGAGATTGCGGGATTTAAATATGCTACTTCTCTAAATCTTTTAGATAATGTTTCAAAATAAAATTCATCTGTTTCAAAAATAGAATTATCAGGTAAAAATTCTATTGTTGTACCAGTTTTTTTAGTAGTTCCGATTACTTCTAAATCAGCTTTTGGAATACCATAAGAAAATTCTTGATAATGAATCTTTTTATTTCTATAAATTGTCATTTTTAGATCAGATGATAAAGCATTTACAACTGATACACCAACACCATGTAAGCCACCTGATACTTTATATGTATCTTTATCAAATTTACCACCAGCATGAAGTACTGTCAAAACAACAGTAGCAGCACTAATTTTTTCAATTGGATGAATATCAGTTGGGATACCTCTACCATTATCACTAACAATTACTGTTTTATTTTTTGTAATTGTTATTTTAATAATATCACAATAACCAGCCATAGCTTCATCAATAGAGTTGTCAACTACTTCGTATACACAATGATGTAATCCTCTTTCATCTGTACTACCAATATACATACCAGGTCTTTTTCTTACAGCTTCTAGTCCTTTAAGGACTTTTATATTACTAGCTCCGTATTCATTATTCATGTTTATTTTCCTTATTTTTCTAATATTATAGGCATGATAATTGTTATGAATTTATTATCTTCCAAATAAAATGGTAAGTTTGATTCGTTAAATCCTATTTTAATATTTTCATTTGATGAAGTGGATAAAAAATCTAATATATATTTACTATTAACAGCTATGTAAAAATTATTTTCTATATTTAATTGAACATCTATTTGAGTTTTTGCTTCATTGTCTTCATCAACACTTTCAAATAAAATATTATTTGTAGAGAATGTAATTTTTATATTTGGTTTTAAAGATGTTATTAATTTAATTGATTCTATAAAAGAAGATTTAGATAATTGAAAATTATATTTTAAATTACTGGGTATTATTTTTTCATAATCAGGAAAAGAACCATTAATTAATTTAGTAAAAAATTTTATATTATTATTTGATAATACTAAATTATTTTGATCATAATTTATGATAACATTATCATAAAATATTTTTTGAATTTCTATAATTGCTTTTTTAGGGATAATTATTTGAGTTTTTTTATTAGATAAGTTTTCTAATGTTGAAATAGCAAGTCTTCTAGTATCTGTAGAAACAAAAATTGGAAATTGAGGATATTCACTAGCATCATAAATAGGTAATTTAAAATTTGATTTATTTTGTTTAATATTTAAATTATTTTCTAATACTTCAAACATGATATTATCATCTTTAAGTCTTCTAATTATATTTAGTAGATTACTACCATTCACTGTAGTATTACCGATA
>UOYO01000015.1_pt1 | contig 59440 bp, 53 predicted proteins | sample 2023441 | NCBI WGS metagenome assembly UOYO01 (sample SAMEA4473313, study PRJEB15554) | hydrothermal vent metagenome | biome: marine basaltic hydrothermal vent biome; feature: marine hydrothermal vent; material: water | place: Pacific Ocean | collected 2011-06-14/2011-07-23 | depth 1199 m
CTACTATATTTTGTTGTGTTGTTACATTTATATCTGTAGCTAAAGTTGGTATTGCTCTGCTGGTGTTCTTTTCATGACCATCTGTATTTCGTCCCCATTGGTAATAATCACCATAACAAGCTGTATCGTTATAATCTATACAAGCTTGAGAAGCACCTAGATTTCTATCCAACCATACCCTTTTTGTTCCTGCTTTATAAGTTTTAGTAATACCATTTATAATTACCTTAATATCTTTAGTATAAGCAGATGAAGTTATAGTCTTGTATATTAATTTTTTCCAAATATCTCCACTTTGAAATGCATCTATAACATTAATGTTAAAAGATTTTGTACTATTTTCACCATTATCATCTACAGTTATTGTGATTTTTACTATTCCAATAGCATCTTTTACTGTTGTAATGTTAAAACTTAAAGTTTGATTTTTATAATCAGCTTGAAATAGTGGATTTGTAAAATTCTTACTTACGGTTAATATATTTGTATTGTTTGATTCTATACTTAAAGTTAATTCATCTCCATATATATCACTTATATTTACACCATAAGAGTTTGTCCCACTATTTTTCGGCAGTGAAAAATTTAAAAATGTTGTCTCTATAGTTGGAGTATAATTGTTACCGTCTCCGCTACTACCGCAAGCGGTGAATAGTAGAAGTGAGCTAATGGTTAAGATTGATAATATAAATTTGATCATTTTATGTTGCCTTTAGATTTTTAAATATCGATAAATTATAGTCTTTATTTGATTAAAATTAACTAAAGCTATCAAATTTACTCGATATCTAACCTATAATATTCATTAGTACAAGCAAGAGATGGTAGATTGATATAGCATTTATACCTATGGCCATAATGAAAGTGACCTTCCATAATCACATCAATATCGTTTGAATATAACGATATTCTGGATTTGGCAAATTTATTAAAATCATCGCATTTATTGTATATTCTTTTTTGTTTTAACCAGTCATCTATCTTGATTGATAACCAATTATTAATATCAATTATATTTAAAATATTTAACAATATTTTATTTCTAATAAATAATGTATATAAATTATATCCAAAAGGTGTAAAAATATCTCCGTGTGATAACGATACTTTTTTATCTTTGTATTCACAAATTAACGGTTGTTTATTTCTAGATATTACTTTAATGTTTGGAAACAATACTTTAATATTAAAATCATGATTGCCCTCTAAGTACACAATTTGTATATCTTGTGATAATCTATTTATAAGAGAAATTATATCTTTATTTTTGTTTACAAAATAAGTTATTTGAAAAGTTAACAGATCAAAAATATCACCCATCAAAAAAATTTGTGATGTATTGATTTTATGATTTTTTATCTTTAAAAGTAGATGTTTAAGCTCTTTTCTATTGTCATTAAAATGTGCATCTGCTATAAAAATAGCATCATTACTTATCTGGATTGTATTATTATGGAACATATGATATTTTAGGAATCCCACAATTGGACTCAAAACCACACATAATATTTGCATTTACCACTGCTTGTGAAGATGCCCCGCGGAGTAAATTATCTATAGAGCTATTTATAAAAAGTGCATTGCCTTTTTGCTCTACAAATATGTCACAAAAATTTGTACCATTGGTATTTTTAACATTTACAGGTTCGTTTTTAATCCTAATAAATTCATCATCTTTATAAAATTCTTTTAAAACTTCTTTTGCATCACACACATCTTCAAGTGTTGCAAATGTACTTACAATCATACCTCTAGTTATAGGTATTAATGTTGGGACAAAATTGATATTTGCTTGTATGTCGGTAAGCTCTAGAATTTTCTCTATGATCTCTGGTGAATGTCTATGCTTAAATATATCATATACAAATATATTTTCATTGATATTTACAAAAGTTGTCATCTCGTTTAACTTTTTCCCAGCACCACTTAAGCCACTTTTTGCATCAATGAAGATGTTTGATTTTGGATCTATATATGGTACAAAAGGTAAAAGTCCAAGCAAAATAGCAGTAGGATAGCATCCTGGATTTGCCACTATTTTAGCATTTTTTATTTGGTCTTCATAAAACTCAGGAAGACCATAAACTGCATGTTTTAAATTTGCTTTATCTTCATGAGGGCAATAATACTTTTCGTAAGTATCAAAGTTTAGTCTATAGTCTGCACTTAAATCAACAACTTTAATATTTAGACTAAGTAATTGTTTGGCAAAACTCATTGAAGTTTTATGAGGAAGTGCCAAAAACACAAGTTCGCTAACCATGGATATTTTTTTTATATCTATTTTTCCAACTCTCATATCAACCACTTTATCTAAACTTGGATGGAGTGCGCTTACTGTAGTATTGCCTTGAGAATTTGCTACATATGTAATATTAAACTTGGGATGATCTATTAGTATTTTAATAAGCTCAAGTCCTGTATAACCACTTACGCCTACAATTGCTACATTTATCATACTATCTCCGTATTTTATCTTTAAAATGGCTTATAAACTATAGATTCTATTTCAAACTCTTTACTTCCTCCAGGAAGTTGTGCTGTAAATTCATCTCCCTCTTCACGCCCAAGAAGCTGTTTTCCTAGTGGAGAATTAAACGAGATTATTCCAAAATCTGGGTTACTATCCAAAGAACTTCCCAAGGTATAAGTTATCTTTTTGTCAACATCTATATCTATAACCGTAACAGTTGAGCCAAAACTAACTTTTTTATGAGATAGCGTAGAAGGATCGATTATAACAACTCTTGTAATCATATCTTCCATATTAGCAATTCTTTTATCTATATTTGCTTGCTCCTCTTTTGCTGCATGATATTCTGCATTTTCTTTTAAATCTCCAAGCTGTCTAGCCTCTTCTATTGCAATTATAATTTTTGGTCTATGGATTAACTTTAAATCGTTTAATTCTTTGGTTAATTTGTCAAAACCTTTACTTGTCATTGGTTCTTGTTGCATCTTAATCCTACTTAACTTTTTCTGTATATTCGCCAGTTCTAGTGTCACACTTAACTGTATCGCCTTCAAGAATGTGAAACGGTACTTGCACAACAGCACCACACTCTAAAGTAGCAGGTTTTTTACCACCTTGAGAATCACCTTTAAAATTTGGAGGTGTTTGAATAACTTTCATCTCTACACTCATTGGTGGTTCAACAGTAATAGCTTCACCTTTAAAAAACATCATATCGACATTCATACCATCAATAATCCATTGTTCAGTCTCACCCACTTGCTCATATGTTAGTCCAATTTGATCATAAGTTTTTGTATCCATAAACTGTAACATCTCACCATCATCATATAAAAACTGCATAACTTTTTGCTCTAAATCTGGTGTATTAAATTTATCACCAGCATGAAAAGTCTTATCAATAGTTTTACCATTTAAAAAGTTTTTTATTTTACATCTTACAAATGCGGCACCTTTGCCTGGCTTTACATGTGCATATTCCATAATCCTGTACGGAATACCGTCAACTTCTATTTTTAAACCTTTTTTTAAATCGCTCATGCCTAAAGCCATATCATTTATCCTCTTAATTTTTAAGATTTAATTCTATCATATTTTATGTTAAAGCAAACTATCAACTACTCTTAGATAAAATTATATTCCTTTAAACATCTATGATTTAATCATAATAAAAGTTTATTGTGAAATACACATATATCAATTCTTTAAATGGGTTGCATTATTAATTTAATATTATAAATGTGAATGGATATAGAGGATACAAACCCAAAAAATAATCTAAGCAAATACGCTTACAAGAAGGAAAATATTATGGTTACAATGAAAGACCTACTAGAATGTGGTGTACACTTTGGTCACCAAACAAGACGATGGAATCCAAAAATGAAAAAATTTATTTTTGGTGTTAGAAAAAATATTTATATTATAGATTTACAAAAAACTCTTAGATATTTTAGATATACATACAATGTAGTGCGAGATGCTGCAGCTCAAGGCAAAACAATAATGTTTGTTGGGACAAAAAAACAAGCAAGTGAAGCTGTTAAAAAAGCAGCTATAGATTGTGGTATGCCCTATGTAAATCATAGATGGTTAGGTGGTATGCTTACAAATTACCCAACAATAAAAAAATCAATTAGAAAATTAGAAATTATTAAAAAAATGAAAGAAGAGGGTCAAATAGACCTTTTAACTAAAAAAGAAGCTTTAATGCTTAAACGAAAAGAAATCAAACTAGAAAACTACCTTGGTGGTATAAAAGATATGAACCAATTGCCAGATATGATGTTTGTTCTTGATGCTGTTAAAGAAAAAATAGCTATTTTAGAAGCTAGAAGGCTTGGTATTACAGTTATTGCTCCATTGGATACAAACTGTGACCCTGATTTAGTTGATTATCCAATCCCTGGGAACGATGATGCAATTAGGTCAATTCAACTTTTTTGTAACGAAATGGCAGAAGCGATGAATGAAGGTCGTGCAGCAAGAGCAGAAGAAAATAATGAAGATATTGATGTTGTTGTTTCTAGTAAAGAAGAGTCTACTACTGAAGATACAAAAGAATCGACAACACAAGAGGATAAATAACTATGGCAGGTGCTACTCCTAAACTAATTAAAGAATTAAGAGAATTAACTGGTGCTGGTATGCTTGATTGCAAAAAAGCACTTAATGAATGTGAAGGCGATATCAAAAAAGCAACTTCTAATTTAAGAGAATCTGGTCTTGCAAAAGCTGCTAAAAAAAGCGGCAATGTTGCAGCTGAAGGTCTTATCTCTATTTTAACAAATAAAGATAATACAATAGCAACAATTGCAGAGATAAACTCTCAAACTGATTTTGTTGCTAAAAACGACGATTTTATTAATTTAAAAAATGAAATTACAGCCCATATTCAAACGACTGGTTCTTCTTCAATTGAAGAATTAAATGTTACCACTATCAATGGTACACCTTTTGAAGAATACCTAAATTCAAAAATTGCTATTATTGGTGAAAATATTATTGTTAGAAAAATGGCAACAATAAAAACAGATCATGGTGTTATAAATGGATATGTTCACACAAATGGTAAGGTTGGTGTTATTTTAGCTGCTACTTGTGCTCCAGAAGCTAAAGAAAAAACTATTACCATACTTAAATCGTTAGGTATGCATGCAGCTGCTATGAAACCAACCGTAATTAGCTATAAAGATTTAGATTTAGCATTTGTAGAATCTGAAAACAAAGCTATTATTGCAGATATTCAAAAAGAAAATATTGAATTACACAGACTTGGTAAGCCTGAAAAAAATATCCCTTTATTTGTTTCACGAAGCCAACTAACAAAAGAAGCACTAGACACTGCTAAAGCTACTATGAGAGAAGAGTTGTTAGCAGCTGGGAAACCTGAAAAAATTATCGAGAATATCTTAAAAGGTAAAATTGAAAGATTTATTGAAGACAATACACAACTAGATGCAACTCATGCATTATTGAGTCAAAAATTTGTAATGGATGATAGTAAAACAGTTGAACAAGCGATTGCCAATGTTGATCCTTCAATCAAAATTGTTGAATACATCAGATATGAATTAGGAGATGGTATCCAAAAAAAAGAAGAAGATTTTGCAGCAGAAGTAGCTGCACAAATGGCATAATAGTTTATATATCATGATAAAAAACAAAAATATACCTTTGCTAGAAGTAAGGGGTATTTCTCATAATTTTGATTATCCTCTTTTTGACAATATCAATTTAACTTTGGAACGAAAACAATCTATTGCAATTATTGGTGTTAGTGGTAGTGGAAAATCAACATTATTAAATATATTTTGCTCATTATTAAAACCTATTTGTGGAGAAGTTTTATACGATGGTCAAAATATATTTAATATATCAACTAAACGTCTTTTAGGTATTAGACGCAAAAAATTTGGTATAATTTTTCAAGCTCATTATTTATTTAGAGGATTTAGTGCAAGTGAAAATCTAAATATAACAAAATTATTATCTAATAATGAAATTGATCAAGAATTATTAGTAAAATTAAAAATTGATCATATTATGGAGCAAGGAATCGGAGAATTAAGTGGTGGGCAACAGCAAAGATTATCAATCGCACGAGTTTTAACAAAAAAACCAAATATAATATTTGCTGATGAGCCTACAGGAAATCTTGATAAAAAAACTGCACTAGAAGTTATGGATATTTTGTTTGAATATACACAAATCTTTGATGTAGGGATGCTTATAGTAACGCATGAAGATGATATAGCATATAAATGTGACCATGTATATAGGTTAAATAAAAATGAATTGGAAAAATTAAAATGACTATACTTTTAATCAGTGAAACAAGAATAATTACGCATATATTTAATTTAGTTTGTGCTAAACTCAATATTCAATTAACAATATCTAGTTCAAGTAGTATAAATTCTAATTTTGATATCATTATTATAGAAGATAAATTATTTGATGACAATGCTTTTGCTAATAAACACGCCAAAAGAGTTGGTATAATAACCAATGATAAACAATCATTTCAAAATAAAAGTAATTTTATTATCAAGAAGCCATTTCTCCCTTCAGATTTATCAAACACGATAGAAAAACAATGTAAAACGATTACGACATTTACTAAAAACCAAGATGATATTATTCATACACAAAATAATGACCAAGAGTTAGTTAAAAACAATAATAACGACAACCAATTAATAAACAATATCGCAGAAGATATCTCGTCTACTGTACTAGAAGAATCTGATGAGAGTATTGTGCCTAGTGCATTTGTGCAAGATGGTGGAATACTGGATGACAATGAATTATCAAAAATAAAAAATATATTAAAAACACAGCAAGATGACAAAGAGTGGGTTGATTTGTCAGATATAATAGATCAAGCAATCAATGAAGTCAATCAATATAAATTTAATATTAAAGAGCCTGTAAAACTTCTACTTAATGACTACTCTATGAAAGAAGTCTCTGTACTTCTAAATAAATTAGATAAAAGTTTAATAAACGCCTTAATAAAAGGTGAGGAGATCACTTTAAAACTAAGAGTTAGTAAATAATATGCAAAGCATATTAAACCAAGGAGCGATTCTATTAATATCTGGACCTAGTGGTTGCGGTAAAAGCTCATTGCTAAAAAAACTTTATCAAAATATAGATAATTATTATTTTTCTATATCTACAACGACAAGAAAACCAAGAGATGGAGAGAGAAATGGTATTGATTATTTTTTTGTATCAAAAAAAGAATTTGAAAATGATATTAAAAATGAACAGTTTTTAGAGTATGCAAATGTTCATGGTAACTACTATGGAACTTCATTGAAACCTATCGATAAATCTCTAAGGAAATGTCAATTGGTTATTTTTGATATTGATGTGCAAGGTCATAAGATTATACAAGAAAAATTATCCAACATAACAACATCAGTGTTTATTACTACACCTACTTTAAAAGATTTACATCATAGACTATCAAATCGTGGAACAGATTCGAAAGAGATTATAAAAGATAGATTATTAAATGCTAAAAAAGAGATAAAAGAGATTAAAACATATGACTATTTTATTATCAATGATGACTTAGAAAAAGCATCTAATCAACTTCTTTGCATTGCTCGTGCTTCTATGATAAAAACAAAACTTTTTAATACAGACAAAATTATAAATATATGGAATTAGCAAACAATAAAATATTAATAATAAATACAGGTGGCACTTTCAATAAAATCTATGATGAAATATCTGGCAAACTAATCGTACAGAAAAATAATAATGCTATTTTAGATATATTAAAAAATGGTAAAATATTTGATACTAAAACTTATGGCTTAATCTACAAAGATAGTTTGTTTATAAATAAAACAGATAGAAAAAAATTAAAAAATTATATTCAAAATAGTATTTATACAAAAATTATTATTATTCATGGCACAGACACGATGGATAAAACAGCTTTATATTTATCTAAAAAAATAATTACTAAACAAATAATATTAACTGGATCTATGAAACCTTTTTATTTAAATCAAATAGAAGCGACCTCTAACCTCATGATGGCATATGGATTTTTAACATCTTGTCAAAGAAATGGTATATATATAAGTATGCATGGAATAATAAAAAAACATAATAAAATTACAAAAGATAAGCAGCTGGGTATTTTTAAATGTCTATAGTTAAATGTGATCATTGCCATCTTGAATTTGATGAAAATGTGATGATAAAAGAAAGTTTGGCTTCGCCAACAACTATTCGCTATTTTTGTTGTAATGGATGCCAAGGAGTATATCATATATTACAAAATGATGGTCTTGATAGTTTTTATGACAAATTAGGCAATAATACAATATCGCCCCCTTTAAAAAGCAACACTAGTTTAGAAAAATTTGATTTAGCTACATTTCAACAACGATATATAAAAACTACAGATGATGATTTCAAAAGCATAAATCTCATCATAGAAGGAATTCATTGTGCTGCTTGTGTTTGGCTTAATGAAAAGATTTTATATAACTTAGACGGTATCATCGATGTAAAAATAAATTTTACAAACTTTAAGGCAAAAATCATATGGAATGATGAAAAGTTAAAATTATCTCAAATTATATCTAAAATCCAAAGCATAGGATATAATGCTTATCCGTACGACAAAACTATAAGTGAAGAAAAATCTTTAAAAAACAATCGTTCTTATTTTATAAAAATGATGGTTGCTGTATTTTCAAGTGTTAATATTATGATGTTAGATATTGCTAAATATTCTGGATTTTTTTCTGGAATCAATCAAGACATATTGCATCTTATACATATAGCAGAATTTATTTTTACAACCCCTGTGCTATTTTTTAGTGGGAGTATTTTTTTTAAAGGAGCCTTTTATGGCTTAAAAAACAAAATAGTAAATATGGATTTATTAGTTAGTGCTGGAGCTACATTAACTTATATCTATTCTATATATATATTATTTGGTGGTTATGGATATAGTTATTTTGATAGCGTTACTATGATTATTACGTTTGTACTTATTGGTAAATATCTTGAAGTTTTAGGTAAAAAAAGTGCTACAGATACTCTTGATAAAATCAAGTCACAACTGCCAACAGAAGCTACAATCATACAAAATGGTGTAAAAAAATCAATTAGTCCAGAAGAGATTAAAGTTAATGATATTATTGAAATAAAAGCTGGTGAAAAAGTTAGTGTTGATGGTATTATAATAAGCGGGACAAGCACATTTGATGAGAGTAATATTAGTGGAGAATCGATACCTGTTGTAAAAACTATAGATAATACCATCATTAGTGGTACTATAAATTTAGACAGTGTTGTTCGCATAAGAGTAAGCAAAGACTACAAACATTCAACAATGAATAATATTATCAATATAATCGAAGATTCTTTACAAAGCAAAAGTGATATTGAAAATAAGGCAAATGAGTTATCAAAATATTTTTCAATAACAATTTTAGCAATATCTAGTTTGAGTTTTTTATCTTGGTATATATATAATGGTGATTTTGAAAATGCACTATTAATTTGTATATCTGTGATTGTTATAGCTTGTCCTTGTGCTCTAGCTTTAGCCACACCAATTGCATCTTTGATTGGCATTAGTTCTTTAGCGAAAAGAGGATTGTTGTTCAAAGAAGCCAAACATATTGAAACTTTTGCAAAAGCAACAACACTTATACTTGATAAAACGGGGACAATAACGCATGGTAACCTAAAAGTTATAGATCAAAGCAATCGCATTGATACAAAATACTTAGATGTACTATATAATTTATTAGATAGCTCAAACCATCCTGTTAGTTGTTCTATTAAATCTTATTTAAAAAATAAATACAAAGCTGAATTTAAACTAATACAATTACACAATATTAAACAAATCCCAGCTATTGGGATAAGTGCCAAATATTATGATATAGATATTTTTGGTGGGAAACTAGATGATAAGCAAGAGTATGAAAGCACAATGTACCATTTTGTAGTTAATGGCGAAAATATTGTAACATTTAAGCTTCAAGATGAGATTAGAAAAGAGGCCTATAATGTTATATCTTATTTTAAAAATAAAAATATCAAAGTTATTATGCTAACAGGTGATAATCAAAAAGTTGCCGCTAAAGTTGCCGCTAAAGTTGGTATAAAAGATTTTAAAGCAAACATGAATCCTGTGCAAAAAGCACAATATTGTAGTCGTTTACAACGAAACAAAGAGGTAGTTATTATGGTAGGGGATGGGGTTAATGATACCCCTGCTTTAGCTAAAGCTGATATATCAATAGCAATAGGGAATGGTGCGGATATAGTAATATGTGTTAGTGATATTATTGTATTAAACACAAATTTAGAATCGTTAAAAACAAGTCTTATAATTTCCAAACAAACATATAAATTTATAAAACAAAATTTATCAATTTCTTTATTGTATAATATTATCACAATACCGCTTGCTATTTTTGGTTATGTAATACCATTAATTGCAGCACTTTCTATGAGTTTAAGTTCACTTCTTGTGGTTGGAAATAGTATGAGGATTAAAAGATGACGAGCATATTAACTATAATATTAATTGTTGGATTAATTTTGAGTTTTGTTATTTTGAGTATGTTTATATGGGGAGCAAAACAAGGACAATTTGATGATAGTCAAAAAATGATGGGTGGGTTATTATTTGATAGTCAAGATGACTTAAATGATACTATTAATAGAGAAAAGAATATAGAAAAAAGGAAAAAGGACAAAAAAAAAGTTAATCGCGAAAGTGATTAACTTTATTAAAAAATATAAAACTAATTATTTTTTATTTTGTTTTCTTGTCTTCTATTCCAAGACCTGTTGATGATAACTCTTTTTTATTATATTTAGCAACTTGACCTGTCATAACACCTTTCATTGCTCCACCATAAGTTCCATCTTTGTATCCAACTAATGCTTTGCTAATCTCTTTTTTAGTCATATCTTTAACAATTTTAGATTTGCCTAAAGCTGCTTTTTCAAAGTTCGCACCATGACAACCTTTACAAGCTCCTAAATTAACTGCAGCAAAAGATGCAACACTTAAAACTAATGTTCCTAATATAATTTTATTCATACCTAACTCCTTGATTTTATTTCAGCGTTATTTTACAATTACTTAACTTTGATACATCTTATATGAAATTCATTAAATGTATTGTAGAATATATTCAATGAATAATAGTATCTTAAAAATAGATAATCTCTCTTTTGGTTATGACAAAACAAAATTAATATATAACAATCTAAATTTAGAGTTGCACAAGGGTGAAATTATATCGATTGTTGGTGCTAGTGGCAGTGGTAAAACAACTTTATTTGAACTAATATCAACCAATTTAAAACAATTAAGTGGTACAATTGCGACAAAGAAGTTAAGTTCTATTTACCAAGATCCATATAGTTCATTTCATCCATCTTTTAATATTATAGATCAAATTAAAGATGTAGCTGATGATTTTGTTCTATTAGATTATATTTGTGATCAATTGTCTTTAGATAAAAATTTGTTGGGTAAAAAAAGTTATGAGTTAAGTGGTGGTCAACTACAACGATGCAGTATATTACGAGCGATTTTGATGAAACCAGATATAATTCTCGCTGATGAACCAACAAGTGCTTTAGATAATGTAATAGCTCTTAAGACTATGCAACTTTTAATAAAAATTTTAGATAAAGTTGGGATACTCTTAATAACACATGATGAGAACTTAGCTTTATGGTGCAGTGATAAAATAATTAGGATAGATAAAAATGAATAAACAAAAAAAAGCATTAGTTGTATTAAATATGGGTGGAGTACGAAATAAAAAAGAATTAAATATATTTCTACACAATATGTTTAATGATGAAAATATTTTAAAAATAAAACATAAAAAGATACGCTCATTGGTTGCTTTTTTAATAGTATTCTTTAGAATACATAAAGCATGGGAGAATTATAAACAAATAGGTGGCTCTTCACCTCTGCATAAAATAACAGAATTATTTACAAGAAAACTACAAATATTTTTACCAAATATTTTTATAACATACTCTATGAGATATACTGAACCGTTTGCCAAAACTGCGATTGATCAAATTAAACAAAAAGGGATTAAAGATGTGATGCTATTACCACTTTTCCCCCACTACTCTCTTACAACTGTAAAAACTGGTTGTGATGACTTTATTGAGCATGCTAATAATAAATTCAATATTACAATTTGTGAACCATTTTATAAAAATAGTGTCTACAATGAAATAATTTGCAATGAAATAGTTAATGCTCAAGGCAAGTATTTAGACTATCACATAATATTTTCAGCACATGGTCTTCCGCAAAAAATGATAGATAAATACAATGACCCATATAAAAAACAAATAGAAGATCACGTAGAAATATTAAAAGAACAATTATCCCATTATGCTACACCATTTAAATCAATAAATTTAGCATATCAATCAAAAGTTGGACCTGGAAAATGGTTGTCTCCAAGTTTAGAAGAAACACTTCAATACTTTAAAAATAAAAAAGTTATTATTTATCCAATATCATTTGTTATAGACAATAGTGAAACTATTTTTGAACTAGATATTGCATATAGATCTTTAGCCAAACAAATTGGTGTTAGAGATTATAAAGTTTGTAAATGTATCAATGATAATAATATATTCACAAAAGAGATAATTAATCTTTTTAAATAAATTCTTAAATATCTGGTATATCAATAGTTGTTTCTGTTGATGTATCTATACTATTGAATGTACTTTTTATAGGTGCTGCTCTAAATGGCTCATCTTTATCTGTAAATTTTGTAAATTCTTTGTGAAATTCTAATTTTATAGTTCCTATAGGTCCATTTCTTTGCTTACCAACTATAATCTCTGCCTCTTCTACTGGCTTGTTTATAAATGCGCTTTTATAATTTTCGCCCTTATCTTTAGCCTCTTTTTCTTTTCTTGCTTCATCTCTCTCTTTATAAACATCATCTCTATAGACAAACATGATAATATCTGCATCTTGCTCTATAGAACCGGACTCTCGTATATCACTTAACATTGGTCGTTTATCTGGACGACTTTCCAATCCTCTATTTAACTGAGAGAGAGCAATTATAGGCAATTTAATCTCTCTTGCTAAAAGTTTTAATCCTCTACTTATTTCAGATACCTCAAGGTGTCTGTCTTTACTGCCAGTACCTTGCATAAGTTGTAAATAATCTATAACTACCATTTTAATATTATTATCACTATTTCCTGCAAGTTTTCGCACCCTTGCTCGAAGTTGATTTATATTTACACTACCATTATCATCTACAAATAATTTTTTTGTATTTAAATCTTCCATAGCTTTTGTAACCATGCTCCATTGTGCATCGTGAAGGTCTCCTTTTCTAAGGTTTTGCAATGGTATATTTGTTTTTGAAGCAAGTAATCTTATCATAAGCTGTTCTGCTGGCATCTCAAGAGAGAAAAAGACAACACCTGAGCCTTTTTCAATATTTTGCAACACTGTGTTTAAAACTAAACTAGTTTTTCCCATAGCAGGACGAGCTGCTATTATGATTAAATCACCTTCATTAAAACCTGTAGTTTTTCTATTTAAAGCATCAAATCCGGTCGTTTCTCCGATTAAATATTTATTTCCTCTCTCTTTCATTTTTTTAATATGTTCTAAAGTATCATATGTGATTGTTTCCATATCTTTTAGTTCACTACTAGCACTATTAGTTGTTATTTTATAAAGTTTATCTTGTATAAAATCAACAGCTTGGGGTGCTGGTAATTCTTCTTCTATAGTTACCTTATGAATATCAGTTGCTAATGATGCTAGTTCTCTTTTAACTGAACTATCTTTTATCTCTTTAACATAAGCCATAATATTTGGCGTTGGGTTTGATGAAAGAATTTCTATAATAATAGACTCATCTACATCTTTTTTATCAACTCTTTTTGTGATAAATTCTTCATCTATAGGTAGATCTTCATGATTTAGTTTTTCCATAACACTAAAGATTTTTTTATGTGCTAATAGATAAAAATCTGACGGTTTAATAATCCCTAAAACATCTTCTATTAAATCTGGATTAAAAAGAATTGAACTTAAAACTGCTCTTTCGATATTCAAAGTATATACACTGTCTATTGCCATTATTTATTTTCTTCTTTATATTTTTTATTTTCTAGTTCGATCTCGTCTAAAAATTTATTTAGTAAATCTTTAGTTTCAAGTTTTGCTACTATTTTACCTTTTTTAATAATCAATCCGCTACCTTTACCATAAGCTATCGCTACATCGGCACTTTTTGCTTCACCTAATGCATTTACAACACAACCCATAACAGATAAATTTAAAGGTGCAACTATATGTTTCACAGCTTGCTCGATCTGTTTTACTGCATCCACCAAATTAGCTTCAATTCTACCACAAGTTGGGCAAGATATTATATTTACACCATTTTTTATAACACCACTATCTTTTAAAATAGCACGACCAACATCTATCTCTTTTTCCAACTCTCCTGTAATAGAAACTCTTAGTGTATCTCCTATCCCATCAAGCAACAAGCTACCTAACCCGATAGATGACTTAACAGTACTATGGAATAATGTACCAGCTTCAGTAACACCTAAATGAAAAGGATAATTATTTAATGGTCTTAACATCCTGTAAGCTTGAACTGTTCTTTGGACATCACTAGCTTTTAATGATATTTTCATATTTGTAAAATTTAAATCTTCTAAAAATTTTATATTATACAATGCTGATTCGACCATACCTTTAGATGTTTGTCCATATTTATCTTCAAATTTTGCCTCTAAAGAACCACAATTAACACCGATACGCACAGGAATATCTCGTTGTTTGCATTGTTTAATTATCTCTTTTATACGATTTTTTTCACCAATATTACCTGGATTAAAACGGATACAATCAACAACTTCGGATGCTATTAATGCTAATTTATAGTTAAAATGTATATCTGCAACTATTGGCAAACTTGATTCTTTTTTTATCTCCTTAAGAGCAAGAGCTGATTGTATATCTGGAACTGCTACTCGTACTATATTAGCACCTGCAAAATGTAATTTCTTTATTTGATCAAGTGTAGCCTCTATATCGCTTGTTTTAGTGTAAGTCATAGACTGTACAGATATAGGAGCATCACCTCCAATAGCAATATTACCTACATATATTTGTTTTGTTTTGTATCTTTTAATCATAAATAAATTCTAACTAAAATATGTAAAATATACACTTTAATTATACTTAAAATACATAAAATAGTAATTTAGTATATTAAGTAAAAGTATCAAGATATTTTGATAAAATATACAATAAAATATACGAAAGAAGATAAATATGTCAGCCGTTCAACGAGTAAAAGATGCAATTGAAGAGATAAAAAAAGGTAATATGGTTATTATGCTCGATGATGAAGATAGAGAAAATGAGGGTGATTTAGTTTACGCGGCTGCATTAAGTACAAGCGAACATGTAAACTTTATGGCAACTCATGCTAAAGGTTTAATTTGTGTAGCAGTACCAAAAGAGACCGCAAATAGACTTGACCTAAATCCTATGGTTGCTTCAAATACCTCTTCTTATGAAACAGCATTTACTGTCTCTATAGATTGTGCTAAAGCAACTACTGGTATTAGTGCGCAAGAACGAGATGATACTATTAGAATACTTGCTAATCCACTAAGTTTAGCCACTCAATTAGTTCGCCCTGGACATATATTTCCATTAATCGCTAAAGATGGTGGAGTATTGGCTAGAACTGGTCATACGGAAGGTAGCGTTGATTTGTGTAAATTATCAGGTCTCGCAGGTGAAAGTGTAATTTGTGAGATCATGAAAGAAGATGGAACCATGGCTAGACGAGATGATCTTGACATTTTTGCTAAAAAACACAATCTAACACAAATTTATATTTCTGATTTAGTAGAATATAGATTAGCTCACGAATCGTTAGTTCATAAGCTCTCAATAACAAATAGTCTTTTTTTTAATACTAATGTAAAAAAAATTATCTTTAAAGATCATTTGGATAACCAGCATACGATAATTCAATTTGGCAATATTAAATCAATATGTGTAGTTAAATTTCATACTGTCGAATTAGATATTAATCTATTCTTAGATAATAATAAACTGCAATCTATTCTTAAGTCAATAGATTATTTAAAACAAAATGATGGTGTTCTTATTTTTTTACAAAATAATAATAAAAAAAATGAACATATGAAAGATTTTGGTATTGGAGCACAAATCTTACATAAATTAGGAATAACAAAAGTAAATTTAATCACTAGTGGAGGGAAACATTTATTTATAGGTCTTACTGGTTTTGGACTGCATATCAATAAAGAAATTCAAATAAACATTTAATATTTTAAAGCACTTTTTACCAACAAAATATTCTCTTCTAATCTTTGAACTCTTTGTTTAAATTCATCAATATTATTTTTGTAGTAAGTTGAGTGACAAATAGAAACTAATTTTTCATCAAAATATATTATAGTTTGTTTTTGAATATCTTCATTAGTTAAACCCAACAATAACTCTGGTGTTTGCTTTTCTAACTTAGCAATAACATGTTCTAGTGTATATTTATTATCAATTTCTATATCGAGATGATTGCACATTTCAATATATAATCTATCTACACTAGATGCATATCTTCCGTATATTATACCCGCATAGTCATTTAAGTAAATATGATAGTTTTTATAATTTACAAAAAAATCACAATTTATAGACTCGTCATCTTTATACAGTTTATCCAAAATATGTTTGGAACTTAAGTATAAAATTTCACTACAGTTTAACTTTATATCATCTAAAAAATCTTGTTTTTTCATCAATAAACAATTACGAACTTAAATTTTAGGACCTGCGTGTGTAAAATTAAAATCACTATCATCTGTCAAATATTTTTTAAAGTTTTCTTGGTACATAATAGCTAATTTAGTAGCTGCTTGATCATAGTCATTAGCATTTGACCAAGTATTTCTAGGATTTAATATCTTAGAATCAACACCTTCAAGAAATTTTGGTATATTTAAATTAAAAATTGGCAAAGTATCAAATTCTGTATCTTCAATACTGCCATCTAAAATAGCATTTATACATAGTCTTGTATTTTTTATGGTCATTCTAGTGCCAGTACCATAAGCTCCACCTGTCCAGCCTGTATTAACAAGATATACATTAACATTATATTTTTGTATTTTTTCACCAAGCAATTTTGCATAAACTGTTGGATGAAGTGGCAAAAAAGCTTCCCCAAAACATGCACTAAATGTGGCAGTTGGCTCTACAATTCCTCTTTCAGTTCCTGCAATTTTTGCAGTATAACCGCTTAAAAAGTAATACATAGATTGATCTTTTGTTAATTTTGATACAGGGGGTAAAACACCAAAAGCATCAGCACTTAAAAAAATAATATTCGTAGGATGTCCTGCGATACTATTTGGTTGAATATTATCAATATGATTAATAGGATAAGAAACTCTTGTATTCTCAGTTTTACTACTATTTGTATAATCTACAATTCCCAATTCGTTTGCAACAACATTTTCTAAAATTGCACCTTTTCTAATTGCTGTAAATATTTCAGGTTCACTTTTCATATCTAGATTAATAACCTTAGCATAACATCCACCTTCAAAATTAAATACTCCATCATCATCCCAACCATGCTCATCATCACCGATTAAAGCTCTATTCTGATCAGTAGAAAGTGTTGTTTTGCCTGTCCCAGACAATCCAAAGAAAAGTGCTGTATCCCCTTTTTTACCAACATTTGCAGAACAATGCATTGACATCTTATTATCAAGTGGCAACCAGTAGTTCATCATAGAAAAAATACCTTTTTTCATCTCACCTGCATACCAAGTTCCACCAATAATCGCTTCATTCTTTTCAACATCAAATGCCACAAATACTTCAGAATTAAGCCCCTGCTCTTTCCAATTGGTATTTGTAGTTTTGCAAGCATTATAAAAAGTAAAGTCTGGAGTAAAGTTTTCTAAATCAGTTTCACTTGGGACAATAAACATATTTTTAATAAAATGTGCTTGCCATGCAATTTCTGTTATAAACCTTATTTTTTTGCGACTACTTAAACTAGATCCACAATATACATCCGTAACATAAATATCTTTTCCGCTTAACTGTTTTTTTGAAGAAGAAAGCATAGAATCATATATTTTTTTATCAATACATTTGTTTACATCCCCCCACGATATATATTCTGAAGATGGACTAGCGTAAACAAAATATTTATCTTTTGGACTACGACCTGTAAATATTCCAGTATCAATCATCAAAGCACCAGTAGAGCTCATCTTTGCACCTTCATACTCAACTGCATTATCTATTAAAGTATCAACATCCAAATTATGGTAAATATTACCCACATTTTCTAATCCCAAAGAACTCTTTAGTAAATTTAAAGTATCAGACATTTTTTATTTTTCCTATTTTATTTAAATATTGATAATAATACACCAGCTGCCACAGCTGAACCGATTACACCAGCAACATTTGGACCCATTGCATGCATCAAAAGAATATTTGATTTATCATACTCTTGACCAACCTTGCTAACAACACGAGCAGACATAGGAACAGCAGATACACCTGCAGCACCTATTAAAGGATTAATTTGGGCATCTGCTGAATTAAATTTATTCATAATCTTAGCCATAATTACACCCATAGCAGTACCAGCACTAAATGCTAATAATCCAATTACCATAATTCCCATAGTATCTAACACTAAGAATTTATCAGCAGCTAGTTTTGAACCAACTCCTAGTCCTAAGAATATAGTTACTATATTAATAAGTGAATTTTGCATAGTGTCACTTAATCTGTCTACAACACCAGATTGTTTTGCAAAGTTACCAAATGCAAATGCACCAATAAGTGGGGTTGATTCTGGCAAAATTAAAATTGCCATCATCAATATTAATATAGGTAAAAATAATTTCTCTAGTTTATGAACTTTTCTAAGTGCTGGCATTTTTATCTTTCGTTCAGCTTCTGTTGTAAGTGCTTTCATGATAGGAGGCTGAATTACAGGAACTAGTGCCATATAGCTATATGCAGCAACAGCAATAGCACCCAACATCTCAGGAGCAAGTCTATTTGCTATAAAAATAGATGTAGGACCATCAGCCCCACCAATAATAGAAATAGCACTAGCACTTTGTAGATCAAATCCAATAGCAACTGCGCCAACTAGTGAACCAAAAATCCCAAATTGTGCTGCACCACCTAGAAGTGCTGTTTTAGGGTTAGCAAGTAGTGGACCAAAATCAGTCATTGCCCCTACTCCCATAAAAATTAAAAGTGGAAAAAACTCATTTGCTATACCCATATTATATATAATACCAAGCATACCATGCTCCCCACCCATGCCAGCTAATGGTATATTAGCTAATAATCCACCAAAAGCAATAGGTAATAGTAGTAGTGGCTCAAATCCTTTAGCAATTGCGAGATAGAAAAGTAAAAATACTACAAGAAACATTATTATTCGTCCCCATGTCTGCTCAAATTGTGTCATAAGTCTAGCATCTGCACTATTTGGCTCCGATGTCATTATGTCATCACTTGGATTTATGATAGCTTTAAGACCTGTAGTTGCATAAAATGAACTAGCAAGTTCTTGTAAAGTTTTAGGCTGATAATCTTTTTTTTCTTTTGGTACTTCAATATTGTTTGCAAATGAAGCAACACCAAATATACCTAAAAATATAATTAACACCGAGACAATTATTTTTTTATTCATCAATAGTTCTCCCTAGCCAATTACAACTATAGTTTGACCCTCTTCAACAGCATCATTTGGTTTAACAGCAACAGATTTAATGATACCTGAACATGGAGCTTCAATATCAATTTCCATTTTCATAGCTTCTAAAATTGAAACTACTTGACCTTTTTCAACTTTATCTCCAACATTTACTAAAATTTTCCATACATTACCATTTACATTTGCACCAACTTCAGTTCCACCACCACTTAGAGAAGGGGTTGTTGCAGGAGCTTGCGTCGTTGCAGGAGCTTCAGCTACCGGAACCACTTGTATATCTGAATTACCTTGTGCAACTTGTACACTAAACTTTTTACCATCTACTACTACTGTATAATTACCATCTGCCATTGAATTTCCTTTTGTATTATTTTTATCACTAATTTTTCTAATATTTAAAGATGATTCACCTTTTAAGAATGAGATCCCTTTCTCTTTGCAAGCTGCTGCTATAAAAATATTTTCATCTGTTATATCTAGGTTCTCAAGTTCCAATCTTTCTTTCCATGCAGCTAGTGATTTTTTTGGATCTTCATCAGCAATATCCAAAGGGTTTTTAGTGGTTGGTTTAAGTTTTAATTTTGTAGATGCTAATTCAACAATTTTAGTATCTGGAGCAACTGGTGTTTTTCCAAAATAACCAAGTACCATCTCTCCATATCCAGGAGCTATTTGGTTCCATGGTCCAAACATTACATTTGCATAAGCTTGTTGCCAATAAAATTGAGAAACGGGGGTAACAGAAGTTCCATATCCACCCTTTTCAACAACCTCTTGCATCGCTTTAATCACCTCAGGAAATTTATCTAAAGTATTATCATCTCTCATCATTTGCGTATTTGCAGTTAGAGCACCGCCTGGCATAGGAGAAAATGGAATAAGGGGAGATACTTGTGTGGCTTCAGGAGGCATCATATAGTCGGATAAACAATCTTTTAATGTTTCTTGATATTTTAATATCTTATTTATTTCAAAACCACCTAAATCATATTTAGAACCCTTTGTTGCATGCATCATAGTTAAAATATCAGGCTGACTAGTCCCTCCACTCAAGGGTGAATTTGCTAAATCAATACCATCTACTCCTGCTTCTAGTGCTGCAAGATAAGCCGCTACAGATACACCTGCTGTTTCATGAGTATGAAGTCTAATATGCACTTTAGTGCCCAAAAGCTTTCTAGCCATTTTGATAGTATCATACACTTTAGTAGGATTTGCTGTTCCACTAGCATCCTTAAAACATACAGAATCAAATGGTAAGCCACTATCTAATATATCTCTTAAAGTTTTTTCATAAAATGCAACATCATGTGCACCAATACAATCTGGAGGTAAATCCATCATAGTTACAACGACTTCATGTTTTAATCCATGATTTTTAATACATGCGGCTGAATACTCAAGATTTTGAACATCATTAAGAGCATCAAAGTTTCTAATCGTTGTAGTTCCATGTTTTGCAAATAATTTTGCATGCATATCAATTAATTCACGACTACCTGTATCTAACATAACTGTGTTAACACCACGAGAAAGAGTTTGCAAGTTAGCATCATCTCCTGCAACTGATCTAAATTTATCCATCATTTTAAATGCATCTTCTTTTAAATAGAAGTATGACGATTGAAACCTAGCTCCTCCACCAAACTCATAGTGTGTGATACCTGCTTCTTTTGCAGTCTCCACAGCTGGCATAAAATCGTCCATAAGAACACGACCACCAAAAATAGATTGAAATCCATCTCTAAAAGTTGTATCCATTATATCAATAAACTTTTTTGACATTATTAACCTTTATTGCTTATTTTTTTGATTATATTGAAAAATTGCAGCTGTTATTGCGGCAATCACATCTTTATTGTCTTCAAGGCTTGGATGCCATTCGTTTGAAGTTGAAGAATCGTTAACTTCCTCTTTGAAATATTTACCAACAAGAACAGTTTGTGTTTTTAGTGCAAATATCATAATTATTAAAAACGCGAATACTATTCCCATCCCTAACACCATAAACTTTAAAGCTTCACCTACCAAATTTACTTCCATATATCACTCCATATATTGATAATGTATTTTATATTAATAATGCTTTATTAAATATTTATTTTAATCATAAATGAAAATAAATTTATAAAATAAATATTTTATAAATTATATCATCGAACTTATCACATATTTCAGTCAAACATATAGATATATAATTATGCTACAATATATCCTAACTAGTAATTAGGAGTTTTATTATGGTAAAAATATCAGATATGATTGAAAAATTAAAAGATATTTTAAGTAAAGAACAAAAGGATGGCAAAATATTTGACAAAGATGTTGCATTGGCACTTGGCATATCACAAGCAAATTTTGCAACAATGAAAACTAGAAACAAAATACCTTTTGGTCATGTATTAGATTTTTGTGCTTTAAAAAAGATATCTATAAATTGGCTGCTATACGGTCAAGATCCTAGTAGTCTAGTAGATAGTACTGACAAGTATTGGATAAGATACTATCCTGAACTATCTATGAGTGCAGGTGGTGGAGCAAATCTAGAAGATGACACATTTGAACAACTTGATATACCAGACTATTTCGTAAAAATGTTGGGAGGATATAGCAAGTTAAAAACAATTGAAGCGATAAATGTGACAGGGGAAAGCATGGAACCAACTTTGAATGACAACGATATAATATTTGTGGATATTTCAAAAAATACATACTCAAAAGATGGAATTTATGCTATTTATACTGAAGATGGATTGCTCGTAAAAAGATTACAAAAAAGGACTGATAGTCAATTTGATGTCATATCTGATAATAAAGTCTTTCAAAATCAAGTTATTTATAAAAATGATTTAACTATATATGGTAAGGTTATAAGTTCATTTGGTAGTGTATTTTAATAATTATTAGATATAATATTTTAACGCAATATTTTAAGGAGCATTTAACTTGGATGAACATTCCCCCGTTAACTTAATTCTATATAAGCAGTCGCCATGGAATATTTGATATTTTTATTTGTATTGGTTATTGGGATTTCATTTTTGTGTTCTATTTTAGAATCTATCCTTTTATCAACAAACATGTCTTATATATCTATATTAGAGAAAAAAAGCCCATCTGTTGGTAAACTGCTTAAAAAATTAAAAATTAATATTGACAAATCGATATCATCAATTCTTATTTTAAATACTTTTGCCAATACATTAGGTGCAACAGCTATTGGTATTCAAGCACAATATCTATTTAAAAATGATAGTACATTAATATTGCTTATCTCTATTGTGCTAACTTTTATGATTTTATTTTTTGCTGAAATTATCCCAAAAACAATAGGTGCCATATATTGGAAATCTTTAACACCTTATGCTGTTCGCATTATTGAGGCATTTATAATTGTAACTTATCCTATTATTATCTTTACCCTATTTATAACAAAAAAAATAAACAAAAACAAAGATAGTGATACAGTATCTAGAGAAGAATTGCTTCACACAACACTTTTAAGCGAAGAAGATGGTATTATAAATGATTTAGAATCAGATATTATTGAAAACACTTTATCTTTGCACGATGTAAAACTAAAAGATATTTTAACTCCAAGGAGTGTTGTCTTTGCTATAGAAAAAAATACTTTAATCAAAGATTTACTCGATGATGCAAGAACTTTTAAATTTAGCAGAGCTCCTGTGTATGATACTAATATTGACAACATAATAGGAATGATACTAACAAAACAACTATTTAAACAGGCTATTAAAAATAAAAATTTTCCAATCGAACACATTATGACTAATGTTAATAGTGTTAATGAAAATATTCCTGTATCAAAAACATTAAACAATTTTATAAAATCTAAAGAACATATGCTAATAGTTACTGATGGTTATGGTCAAACAGAAGGTATTGTTACACTTGAAGATTGCATTGAAACTTTATTAGGATTAGAAATAATGGATGAATTAGATACAACCGAAGATATGAGAAAATTAGCTAGTAGAAAAATGAAAGAAAAAAGAAAATTAAGAGAATATTAAAAATACTATATTAATATATTTGCCATTCTAGTATTCTTCTGAAGAATGTTCATCATAGATTCGCGATGTTTACCTTTGATATATAATGCATTAAAATTGGTTGTTTTAATTAGTTTAAATAATTTATCATCATCTATTATATTGTCTATAACCTCTATGTTAGCATAACCGTAATTATCTTTTAAAAAATCAATTTCATTATTGATTAAACTAGCTTTGTTATTTGTTAAAATAAATTTATTAGATTTGCCAAACTCTACTATTTCGCAATTACTATTTATAAAAATGGGAGCAAAATAGTTGAAAAGTTTTAATCTATTAGTATCTAGTTTTTCTCCCAAAAAGTTTTCTACTGATAAGAAATGATCAATATATATACTTGTCAATTTTATTTTATGATATAGTTTATTATTAAATAAAAAAGTAACATAAAACAGTGAGTTTTGTACTAAATTTTGTATACTATGTTTATCTATTTCAAAGTTTTGATGTAGTGGTTGAATATTTTTAATATATTTTCTATTATCACTTAATATAATATTTGTGTTGTTTATATTTTTTAATTTTTTAAAATCTATATCTATATCATTTGATAGTAATATTAAATTTTTATTGACAGATGAATATATATTAAATAATTCAAAACTAATTGTGTCGCAGTAGTAAGTTTGAATATTTTTATTACTTAACATAAATCTAAGTAATTTTATTTGACTAGATACAATATCTTCAACTTTAATCCAAGCTATTTCAAAATCACAAATCTCTACATCAAAGTCGAGCAAGATAGCAAACGCACCATTTTGAATAGCAGTTGTGATATCATTTTTATTTTTTACAATAAACAAATCACCAACTCTTATCTTTTTTACACTATCATGAATTTGCACAATAGAAGATATATATGGTTCATTTAGAAGCTGACCATTAACAATATCAACTACAGATGAAATTTGCATATTCTAAATTAACTTATTTTTGTGCCAATTATTGTTTGTTTTTCTGGTCTGATTAGGCACAACCCATTTTCATCACGAGCTGCTAAAAGCATACCTTCACTTAACATCCCCATTAACTTAGATGGTTTTAAATTTGCAACAACACAAACTTGTGTTCCTACTAGCTCTTTTGTACTATAAAATTCTTTTATACCTGCTAATATTTGTTTAATTTGCTTTTCTCCAACATCAACTTGTAGCTTTAAAAGCTTCTTAGATTTTGGTATCTCTTCAGCTTGCATAATAGTGCCTATTTTTAATGAAGTTTCAAAAAATTTATCTATAGTAATAATATTATCTTCTTCTATTTTGTTTTTTTGACCAATACTATCGTTTTGATTTTCTAGTTGTTGTTCTGTTTTTTGAATATCTGCTGTAACAAGTAATGGCTCTTCAATTCTAGGGAAAAGCGCATCTATTTTTGTAATAGTTGTATCTTTAAGTAGTCCTTTATTTTTAATAAAATGTATATAGCTTGCATGATCAATATCTATACCTATAGATTTAGATATTTGCAATGTTTTATTAGGCATAACACTGTTTAACAATAACGACACCTTTGCCATGATATTTGTAACCAAAGCCACTAAAGCCATAGCTTCATTTTCTTTATTATTTTTCATCATGCTCCAAGGCTCATAATCCCCTATTGCTTTATTTGCAATGGTTAAGACTTTCCAAATATCTTCTAAATAACGATTTAACTGCATATCATATATGTATTGTTCACAACCATCTAAAATTAAATGAATATCATCCAACTCTTTTTGATGATATTTTTCAACATCTTTAGAACTAATCTTAAAATTAAAATATTTTCCACTCATCCCTTGTATTCTGTTAAGTAAGTTTCCTAAATCATTACCCAAATCAGAATTAATTCTATCAATTAAAGCTCGTTGAGAAAAATCTCCATCTTGACCAAATGGTACTTCTCTGAGCATGAAGTATCTAAAGGCATCAAGACCATAAGCATCTGCTACCTCTTTAGGATTTACTACATTTCCTTTTGATTTTGACATTTTTTCACCATCTCTAGTCCACCATCCATGTGCTGCTATATGATCTGGCATTGGGATCTCTAAACTCATAAGAAATGCTGGCCAAAAAATAGCATGAAATCTTAAAATATCTTTACCAACCAAATGCAATTTACCTGGCCAAAAACTCATATTAGATTCATTGGTTCCATAACCTAATGCTGTAATATAATTCATTAAAGCATCAAGCCATACATACATCACATGTCTGTTATCCATATTATTAGGCAATTTAATTCCCCATTGAAATGATGTTCGTGAAATTGATAAATCATTTAATCCGCTAGAAACAAAATTTACAATCTCTTTTGCTTTTGCTTTTGGCAAGATAAACTCTGGATTACTTTTGTAAAGTGCGAGAAGCTTATCTTCATAATTCGAGAGTCTAAAAAAGTAACTTTCCTCTTTTACAGTAGTAGTAGGCTTTCCACAATCAGGACAACCCTCATCATCTATAAGTTGAGCATCGGTAAAAAATGATTCACAACTTACACAATAATTACCTTCATAGTTACCTTTATAGATATCACCCTTATCAAACATTTTTTGAAATGCTTTTTGCACACCAAGCTTATGGTCTTCATCTGTTGTTCGTATAAATTTGTCATAACTAATATCAAAATCATCCCACAAAGCTTTAAATTTACCACTAACTTCGTTAGCATACTCCTTTGGTGTTTTACCTCTTTGTTGAGCACTAGAAGCTATTTTTTGTCCATGCTCATCAGTTCCTGTCAAAAAAAACACATCATGTCCAATTAGCCTACTATAACGAGCCAGCATATCTGCAATAATCGTTGTATATGCATGACCGATATGTGCTATATCATTTACATAATAAATAGGGGTTGTTATATATACTTTTTTACATGGTTGTTCATCTAACATTTTACTGATTCCTAAGAAGTTTATTTAAATTATTGGATTATACCAGATTAAAATTGTTACACTAATTAATTGTAAACTTTGTACATAAAATAGCAATTGGTGTAATCAAAAAACCCAATAAGTATGGGATTGGATCAAGTAATCCATTATTGTTCAAATAAAAAAACCCGATAATTAATATACCGTAACCAATTAACCTATAAACGGAAGAAGCACCAGCTATACTTTTTGATTTTTTCTTTTCATCTAAAAATATTTTTTTTATTTTTTCTTCTTTCAGCTCATCCCTATACAGATCAAATTTATCATCTATCATATCAATACTATCTGGCTCATTGGTATCAACTAAATAGTTGCTTGCTCTTTTTTCAATATTTTGCTTATAACCCAAATATGAACCAATAATTATTAACAACGAGCTTACAAAAGCGAACTGTAAATTTAAAATCCAATCAAACCTATATTGATATAAACAAAAAAATATAACTACAAAATCGACAATTAAAAAAACTTTTACAAAATCTTTAATCATCTTCTGTCTCTTTTACTCCATGTTTTATCGCATATTGATATCTTGGGTCTTTGGCTAATTTATCTAAATCTTTTTTAACTCTAGAATAAGCTTTATACACATTTAAAATAGCTGCTGCTATTCCCCAAAATATACCGAGCCACAATGTCCAAATATACCCTGTCCACTCTCTTAACAACGACCCCATTCCTATGCCAACTAATATGGCTACAACAATAGATATACCTAAGGACATATTGTCTAATGCTTGTAATTTTCCTTGATGTTTTGGTTTCATAAATTAGCCATCACTTCATTGGCTGCCTTAATAGTATCATCAATATTTTTGTTAGTCATTGTGTCGCAAATAAATCCAGTTTCATAGGTACTACAAGCAAAATAAAAACCTTTTTTTAGCATCTCATTGTGAAAAGTAGCAAATCTATCAAAATCACATTTGCCAACATCTTTCATATTAGTTGGTTTTTTATCACAGAAAAAAAATCCAAACATGCTTCCCCTAGTATCTACTTGCAATGGAATATTATTATTTTTTGCTGCTTTTTTTAAACCTTTCGTTAATCTTACTGCTTTAGCATTTAATCTTTTATAAATTTTTTTATCATTTTTTAGCTTTTGCAAAGATTTAAGACCAGCTGCCATAGCTACTGGATTCCCACTCAAAGTTCCTGCTTGGTATATTGCACCATTTGGACTTAAATAATCCATAATCTCATCTCTACTAGCAAATGCACCAACTGGCATACCAGCACCTATAACTTTTCCAAAAGTTACAATATCAGCAACTATATTTACTATTCCAGAAGCTCCTTTCAAAGATGCTCTAAATCCAGACATAACCTCATCGAATATCAATAAAGCACCATGTTTATCGCAAAGCTTTCTACAAAGTTTCAAAAACTTCTTTGATGCAGGAACTAATCCCATATTTCCCGCAATTGGTTCTATTATGATACATGCAATATCCGATGATTCTTTAAAACATTTTTTTAACTGCTTAAGGTTATTGTATTGACTTATGATTGTATGATTTATTAAATCAGCAGGAACTCCAGGAGAACTAGGCTTTCCAAAAGTGGCCATTCCACTTCCAGCACTTACAAGAAGTGAATCACTGTGTCCATGGTAGCAACCTTCAAATTTTATAATATTATCTTTTTTAGTAACACCACGAGCGAGTCTAATAGCACTCATAACAGCTTCAGTACCACTGCTTACAAATCTAATTTTATCAAGATTATCATACATATCAAGGATCTGGCTTGCTAATCTTGTTTCAAGGCAAGTTGGTGCACCAAATGAAAGACCATTTTTAATAGTATCAACAACAATATCTTCAATATCTTTGTTGCAATGTCCAAAAATAAGTGGCCCCCAACTTTGTACAAAATCAAGATATTCATTTCCGTCAATATCTTTAATATAGCTACCTTTTCCAGAAACAATAAAAGGTGGGGTTCCACCAACACTACTAAAACTTCTCACAGGAGAATCTACTCCCCCAGGAATGAACTTTTTTGCTTTTGCATATGCCCTAACACTTTTTTCAAACATCATACTACTCCATTATTTAAATTAATTATACTATAAATTTATTGTTTATCTTTATTAAGCATAATACCCAAAGCATCTTCAATTAATTTAAAAGGCAACCTTAATGTTCTTTTTAAAAGATTCATAGATCCGTGAGATATATTCTTCACTGTATGCGTTTCAAAAGAAGGATTACTTAAAGAACCACTAACATCAATTTGTGTCATAAAATTTTTATCTTTTCCTGTAACAAGATAGCCTACAAGTGGTATACTGTTGAAAAATTTTGAATAGTCTTTCATAAAAATCACATCGACAGACATATTAATATTGCTTTTATTAACATCTATTTTGCCATTGGCCTTTAGATCCATAATTTGGCTCTTTGTATAACTGTTAATAATTTTAAAGGTTTCACCACTTGTGTTATATTCAAAGTTTATCAAACCATATTTTATATAATACCCATTTAAATCAAATTTGTCTCCACTAAGTCTAAATAAAGTTGGTAATGCTAATATTGGATTAATAAGTGCTGGTGTTGTCTCAACAAGTGCTATTAAATTATTTAAAATCTTGGCATCTTTGACTACTGTATGATTTAATTCTATTTTTCCATCTATACTATCAAATGTGCCATTCATATCTATGTTTATAAAACCATCTGTAAATATTTTATTCTGTAAAGTAAAATTAATAAATTTATCGCTTAAAGCACTACCTTTTAATATCAATACTTTATTTCTAATATCTACTCTTAAGTATATGCTAGATTTTTTATATGAAAGAATAGTATTAATATTGTATTGATTTAATTGTAAATTTAAAGTGTCATATTTGACATAATAATCTTTAATATTTATTAAGCCATTTAAAAAATAAAATGTTATGCGTGGCAAGATATATGATTGATTGCTTGACTTGTTATAATCTAATTCATTAAATTTAATATTTAAATGATTACTGCTAATATATATATTTTCAAAATTATCACTACTTTTTATAATCACTGCTGTTTTTTTTGATGAATTTATATCAACTATTTTGATAAAATCAAATAGTCTTTTTGGTTTGTCTATTTGTATTATATGTTTATTATCATTTAATATATATTTTAGTTTATACTTATCAATATATCCTACTAAAGTACTTTTATTAGTATCTATTTTATAAGTAAATTGTTCATCTTTGATTTCAAAAAGATTTTTATATTGAAACTTATCAATTTTAACTTTACCATAATATTCATTCGTATATAAGTTAGTTGTATTATTAATTGTAATATTTTGTTCTTTTTGCCTTATATTAATATCAACTTGTACTATATCTTTATCTACTTTTACATACAGTTCATCAATTTGAACAGCTATATCATTTATTTTGATTTTACTTTTTATAGACTTTACATCAACAAAAACTTTGACTTTATTGTTGCCATTTAAAGGTACTGTAATATTAGTGATTATTTTATTATTGCCATATGTTTGGTATAATGGTAAATTTATATTATAAAATTTTAATATATCCAATAAGTCTTTTTGCAACAAAGATGTTGATTGCAATTTAATATCTAAAATAGCTGGTTTACGAGATGTTATATTTGATATTACTGCAAAACTTTTATCAAGTTTAATGCTATTGTATGTTGGCTTATCAAAATCAAGGATAATATTGTCATCCTTATATTTAATATATAAAGTTTTAGCTTTTAAAGGGGCTAGCTTTGGTTGAAAAACAAATTCAATATCTTTAACAACAAGTTTAAATGTTTTTTGCTCAATTAGATCATCTAAATTAAATACTACATGACCATTCAAATTAAGTTTTTGATCTGATATACTTAGGTTTTTGATCTCAATACCATCATATGATAAATGAAGTAACGAATCTATTTTTACAGTAGATTTAGTTTTAGAAGAATATATATTTAAATTATTGATTTTAAATACAATACTTTTATCATATTGTATATCTAGTTTGCTAATACTTATATTTTTATACGATATATCATCAAAAGTAATTCCATTGATCAAAACAACGACACATAACAAACATATAAAAACAAAAAAATCTATTACATATATATAAAATTTCATTTATATTAAGATCTATATAACTATTAGAAGTGGTAAAATAATCCTGCATACATACCATTAATATCGATCATTGTATTTATATTATCTACATCATTTAGTGTCAATTTCTGAATTCTATATCCAGCATTTAAACCTAGTCCATAAAAAACATCATATGAGATACCAAATTTAATATCAGTTATTTTATTTCCTGAATAACCAATATAACTACCATCTGCTTCAACACTAAGGCCTGAAAATGGTAAATCAGCTCTAGCTTTTGCATATAGTGCAGGAAGTACTAAATTAAATTCTTTATCGATATTAGAATTATTATTTGATATCTTAAAAACTCCATCTATAAATTTAAAATTAAATCCTAAGTCAAGATTGACCCAATTGTCTAGTAGTCTATAGTAACCTATAATATCAAGCTGATCCAATGTTAAACTAGTTTTTGCATTACTTGTATATGACTTATTGCCAAATACAATATTTGTATTTGTATTTGCCTCATCAGTATAGTTTGTTTTTATAATTTTTATATTTGGTAACAAAGGCATTGGATGATCAAAGTATGCCCACACAAAAATATTAGTTGTTGTATCTCCAAAACCTAACTCATCTTCTGCATTAATATCTGCATCTAAATTACCCGAACCTTTTATTGTTCCTGTAAATTTTGGTAACCAAACGGCATAGCCGGCCTCTGCTCCTAAAAAATCAGCATTTACAGTGCTAGACAATAACACTACTGATAGTGCATTTAATAATATTTTTTTTATCATTTAACTTCCTTTAATTTAAGAATTCATTATACCAAAATAGAACTGATTTTTAAGCAAAAATATTGTAATATCTCTTATAATTTCTTAAGGCAAGGATAATAATGATTAAAATCATTCGATACAACATTTTAACAATATTAATACTATTTATCACCGGCTGTACAGACAATAAGAATTTAACTATATCTAATTACCCTACGAAAATAACTTCCAAAGTTGTTATACCTTCTGCTTGTATGGATATATACAAATACACATCTCCAAAAGTTGCTGTGTTAAATATAGTTAATAATTCCACATATGATGAAGCCAAAGTACAAAGTAGTCATTCTTCTGGTGCTATTGGTTTAGGCGTTGGTATTACAGGTTTTGTTGCAGGTGTCAAACAAAGTAGTTCAAGCACTAAAAGAGATATTAAATCTAAGTTATCCCAATCAATTGTACCATTAATAGAAACTATAGTATTAAATACAGGAGGGGCTCAACTATACACAAGAAGCGAACTAGATAGGATAAATGAAGAATTAAAGTTGCAAGAAAGTGGATTATTAGACCCAAAAAGTGTAGTTCAATTTGGTAACTTGTCAGGGGTTCAATATCTTATTACAGGGACAATCAATAATGCAACAGCTGATTATAGAAACTATTCAACGCACACTAATGTCCTAAAAAGTACTGTTAAAAACACAAAAAATACTCGTCTAAAATTGGCAAGTAGTGTTTTATCTTTAGGGGTATCATTTCTTGATGGTACGGATATCAAAACATCTATTACCATTAAGATGCTTGATGTTAGTAGCGGTAAAATAATATTTACTACAACATTACATGAAAAAATTAAAGTATCAGGACAAAGCAAGCCAACCTATGATCAAATTATATCGGGAATAAAAAACTCAATCGAAAATGCAATGCCACAACTAGAAAATGAGCTTAGCAAGTATTTTAAGATTCAAGGATATATAACAAAATTACGAAGAGATAAAGAGAATATAATTGGACAAATAAATATAGGAAGTGATAAAAAAATAAAACAAGGTGATAAATTTGAACTATACTCTTTAGAGGAAAGTATTGATCCACTAACAAATACTAAAAGTTGTGAAAAAATAAAACTATCTGCTACAGCAAATGTATCAAACCAAATTACCAATACACACAGTTGGATTATGATTAATAATATTGATCCTAATTTAGTTAAGATTTTACAGTTAGTACAAAAAGTAAACTAATGAACTTTCTTATTATATTTTTATTGTTTTTTCTAAGTGGTTGTTTCTCTTCTAAAAACTTAAACAGTGCTATTCCCAACTGGTATATAAATGCACCACAAAATACAAGCAAATATCTATATGGTGTTAGCGATGATTATAGCTTAAAGGGGGCAAAAGTTAGTGCATTAAATAATATGGCTACTAGGTTAATAGTTAATGTAAGCTCAACACTAAATAAAAATACGCACTCAACAAAAAGCTCTTATACAAAAGATGTATCACAAAATATAAATTTAGAAGTTGAAAAAATAAAATTTACAAATGCAAAAGTTGCAAAAAGTAAATTAATCAATAATCAGTTTTTTATAATCATGGAAGTAAATAGACAAGATTTATTTAAACAAAATTTAAAGACATTTAAATTGCTTGATAGTAAAATAGATAAACAAACCAAACAACTTGATTTAAAGTCTCGTTTAGAACAGGTTAATAAGTTACAAAACTTATATCCAAAGCTAATAAAGGCAAAAAAATTATCTTATATTTTATATGCAATAAATAACAATTTTGATTACTCTAGTTACATATCAAAATATGATAATTTAATAGATAATATTCAAGCCTTAAAAGATCGTATTGTTGTATATGTAAAAGAAGATAAAGATGGTTTATTCAAAGAGGAGTTTATCGATCTTCTAAATAAAAATTCATTTAAAGTATCTTCTAATAACCCGGATGTCTTTATAAAACTAAAAAACAAAATTATACATTCAAAATACAAAGGGTGGTATATAGTAAAAATTACTACCACAATATCTGTTGCAAATAATAACAAAAATATTAACAATAACATCATACACACGATTGGTAAATCTGGTTCAAACAAAAAAAATGCGATTGAAAATGCAAGAATTAATTTTAAAAACAAAATAACGCAAAGAGGACTTGATTCTATTTTATTTAACAAATAGAAAAATAGATTATTTACTGTAAAGTTAAATTGTGATAATATAGTATTAGATAAAAGGAAGAAAATGAAAAATTTATTTAAAAGTTTATTGCTAATAACTATAGTTATTAGCATAACAGGTTGTGGAAAAAATGAACCAGTAAAACAAACTATAGAACAAGCATATATTGATCCTGAATTAAAAGGTGCTCCAAAATGGGTAATGATTCCTGAAGTAAAGGGATTTGTAGCAGAGATGGGTAGTGCAAGCAGAAATGCTGGAAATGATTTTAGTTTCCAAAGAGAAGAAGCTATGGCAGATGCTAGAGATAATTTAGCTAAACAAATTAGTATAAAAGTAAACAATATGTTTAAATCTTTTAAATCAGTAACTGGAAGTGGAACAGATGTTACATTCGACAAATCAAGCGAAAGAGTTTCTAAACAAATTGCTTCTAAAACTTTAACAGGAAGCAAAGTAAAAGACACATGGATCAGCAGAAGTGGAACACTATATGTTTTAATGGTTATAAACTCGCAAAATGTTACTAATATGATGGAAAAAGCTGTCAAAACTTCATTTAAAAATGATAAAGCTATGTATCAAAAATTTTTAGCAAGTAAAGCACAAGATGAACTAACACAAGAACTAGAAAAGTTTGAACAATAAGAAATTAAATTATATACTATTATATAATACTGTAGACTTTATCCTTGTCTTATTAATTATTTTATTTTTTTATTTAACCTTTGAGGTTAAATCAAAACAAGTAGTTTATATTCCTCAAGGATCTACTAGTTATATAATAAAATATTTAAAACAAAAAAAATATAATCTTAATATTATTGACAAAATAGTACTTTCGACTATAGGATACCCTCAAAGCGGTTGGATAAACTTAAAATCAATGACTATGACAAAAGGTGATTTTCTTTATAAACTAACAACTTCAAAAGCACCATTAAAAAGTGTAACCTTGATCCCCGGAGAAACTTATTATTTCTTTTTAAATAATGTTGCTCAAAAATTAAAAATATCAAAAACAAAACTTTTTTACTTTTATGAAAAATATGCTTTTAAAAAAGATGGTAATATATTAGCCCAAACTTATTCTTTACCTATTGGCATGGATGAAGAGGAATTTATAATATACTTATTTAACTATACAAATACTCAATATAAAAAATATAGTAATAAAATATTTGGCTTATATAATCGACAAAATTGGTTTAAATACATAACTATTGCTTCAATTATTCAAAAAGAATCAGCATCAAAAGATGAAATGAAATTTATATCAAGTGTTATTCATAACAGAATAAAGAAAAACATGAAACTTCAAATGGATGGGACATTAAACTATGGACAATTCTCTCATACAAAAATTACACCTCAAATGATTAGAGAAGACAATAGCAATTATAACACATACAAAATAAGAAATATTCCAAATCATCCAATATGTGCGGTTGAAATTAATTCGATAAAAGCTGCTATATTTCCAAAACAAACAAAATATTTATATTTTATGAAATCTAGCAATAGCAACAAACATATTTTTAGCAAAACTTACAATAAACATAAAAAAGCTATTACCAAAGTGATGAAACAAAAAAGAAAAAAACGAGATATTAAAAACTTATGGAAATTTAAATAATCTTAAAACAATTAAATTGTATACTCCAATTTAATCAAGGAACTCGATGACACTACAACCTAAAATATCTAAAATTGAAGATGTATTAAAAAACATAAAAACACCTACTTATTTATGTGAAGAAGCTCTCTTGGAAGAGAACTTAAAATATCTCAATCATATACAAAAAAGATATAACATAAAAATTTTATTGGCTATCAAGGCATTTTCAAACAGTAGTGTTATGTCATTAGTTCGTAAATATTTGAAAGGATGTTGTGCTAGTGGGTTATATGAAGCTAAATATGGTCGTGAATTTTTAAAAAAAGAGGTACACGTCTATAGTCCTGCTTTTAAAGATGATGAGATAGATGAAATTTGTAGAACATCTGATTATATTATTTTCAATAGTTTTAATCAACTAAAAAGATTTAAAGATAATATACTACCAACAAATTCTATTGGACTACGCATTAATCCAGAAATATCTTTTTCTCCCGTAGAAATATACAACCCTTGTGGTATATATAGTAGGTTTGGTTTAACAAAAAAAGAATTTACGCTTGGTATTACAAATGAATATTTAGATCAAATTGATGGCTTTCATTTTCATGCGCTTTGCGAACAAAATGTTGAAGCTTTTGAAGATGTTTTAGATCATTTTGAATCTATTTTTGGAAAATACTTTAAATATGTAAAATGGGTAAATTTTGGTGGTGGGTTAAACTTAACCCAACAAAATTTTGATATTGAAGCTTTTGTAACTATATTAAATAAATTCAAAAATAAATATCCCCATTTAGAAATTTATTTAGAGCCAGGAGAAGCTGTAGCATATCAAACGGGAGCACTTATTGCAACAGTAATTGATATAATACATAATAATATTGATATAGCGCTCCTAGATGTTAGTGCAGAATGCCATATGCCAGATACTCTTTTAATGCCATATACACCAACAATTAGAGGAGCAAACATTATTCAACTACAAGATTTGCAAACTTATGGAACTAAAGATTATATATATAGAATAAGTGGGAACACTTGCTTAAGTGGTGATATCATGGGAGATTATTCTTTTACAAAACCTTTAAACATTGGGGATAAAATTATTTTTGAAGATCAAATACACTACACAACAGTAAAAAATACTACTTTTAACGGGATTAAGTTACCAAGTTTGTCTATACTAAAAAGTGATGGCACTATAGATGTTGTTAAACAATTTAATTATGAAGATTATAAGAATAGAAATTAAACAATGAAAAAAAACATACAAACATTCTTGGGTTTTCAAAATAAATACAAAAAAAGCAAGGCAGTACTGTTTGGAGCTGGTTTTGATAGTACTACTTCGTTTAAAAGTGGTGCTAAATTTGCACCACAAGCTATGAGAGAAGATAGCTGGTCTTTAGAAAGTTATAGTCCATATCAAGATAAAGATTTAGACGATATAAAACTATTTGATAGTGGAGACTTGGAACTGCCTTATGGAAATACGAAAAAAACTTTAAAAATAATAGAACAAACAACATCTAAGATTATAAAAGAGAATAAAAAACCGATCATGATTGGAGGAGAACATTTAGTAACTCTTGGTGCAATACAAGCATTGTCTAAAAAATATCATGATTTACATATCATCCATTTTGATGCACATGCTGATTTAAGAAACTCTTTTTTAGGTGAGAAATTAAGTCATGCTACTGTTCTAAAACGTATTTATGATATAGTTGGTGACAATAAAATATACCAATTTTGTATTAGAAGCGGGACAAAGCAAGAATTTAAATGGGCAAATAAGCATACTATTTTAGAAAAATTTACAGCAAGTACTTTAGAAGAAAGAGTTAAAGATTTAACGCATACAAATATATACATCACTATTGATTTAGACGTTTTGGATCCTAGTATTTTTAGTGGTACTGGAACCGTTGAGCCCGGGGGTATTAGTTTTGACTATCTAATAAACTGCATTAAAATAATGTCTCAATTACAAAATGTTGTTGGATTTGATATTGTTGAATTATCGCCACATTATGATCAAAGCGGTGTATCAACTTCTGTTGCTTGTAAAGTTTTAAGAGAACTTGCAATTAGTGTTGTTTAATAAAATAAAAGGATAAAAATGAATTTAAAAGATTTTAATACCACCTCTCATAAAGGATTATTCGTATCAAAAAAAACTCATCCATCTTTTGGTAAAAAATATATTGCAAGGTTTCAGTTAAATAAAAAAAGGTATGTTAAAGTTTTAGGGTATGAAATAAAAAACAAACTAACTGAACTAAAAGCACTTGGACTACTACAACAATACAAAAATACTATTCGTGAAAATAAATCTACTTTGGTTAAAAATAAAGAAATGAAGACAAAATCAAAAATAGATAATGCAGACGAATTATCTTTTGTAAAATCTATTTTAGGAGACTATCAAAGTATCGACCCTACTTTTTTACAAAAAGGGATTCAAAAAATATATGACAATGAAGAATTAAAACAATATCAAATTGAACTTATTAAAATGCAAAAATATCTTGAAAAAACAAAAAAGAAAATGATTATCTTATTTGAAGGTCGTGATGCATCTGGCAAAGGTGGAGCGATTCGTAAGATGACTAGATATATGAATGCTAGACATTACAGAGTGGTCGCTCTTGGTAAACCAACTGAAACACAAAAACATCAATGGTTTTTTCAAAAATATATAGAACATTTTCCAACAGGCGGAGAGGTTGTTTTGTTTGATAGAAGTTGGTACAACCGTGCTATGGTTGAGCCAGTATTTGGTTTTTGTTCACCTGAACAATACGAAGTTTTTATGGAAGATGTTGTAAATTTTGAACATGATTTAGTAAGGCAAGATATTATGTTAGTTAAACTTTATTTTAGTGTATCGAAAGAGCAACAAAAACAAAGATTTGAAGATAGAAGAACTAGCCCCTTAAAACAATGGAAATTAAGTGAAGTTGATTTGCAAGCACAAGACTTATGGGATGATTTTAGTGCAAAGAAATATGAAATGTTAAAACGAACAAGCTCAAGAAGTGCTCCTTGGAATATAGTAAGAAGTAACAATAAGCATAAAGCTAGAATGGAAGCGGTAAAAATTATATTAAATAGTACTGATTATGATAATAGAAATTATTCACTAAATTTTACAGCAGATGAAAATATTAATATATCTGTCCAAAAAGAATTAAGTAGAATGAGAAATAAAAAAGATTATTAAACTATCATACAAATCAAAAAACAAGGCTACATGTGATAAAATCGTGTATTAATTATAGTAAAAAGTGGGGAAAAATTGAGAACACATTATTGTACAGATGTTACAGAAGATAAAATAGGACAAAAAGTTACGGTTGCTGGTTGGGTAAACTCTAGAAGAGATCATGGTGGTTTAATTTTTATAGACTTAAGGGACAAAGGTGGATTAGTTCAGCTTGTATGTGATCCAGAAGATAATAAATTAGCATGGCAGACGGCTGAAAAATGTCGAGATGAATATGTTTTAATTGCTACTGGAACAGTAAGAGCTAGAGGAGAAGGATTAGAAAATCCAAAATTGAAAACTGGTAAAATTGAAATTATTTTAGATAAATTAATTATCGAAAACAAATCAAAACCTATGCCTTTTGATCTAAATGATGAAAAAGTAAATGAAGAGATTAAATTAAGAAATAGATTTTTAGAACTACGAAGCACAAAAGCTTTTGATATTTTTAAACTAAGAAGCACTGTTGGGATTACTGCTAGAAATACTCTTGACAAATTAGGTTTCTTAGATATCGAAACACCAATCTTAACAAAATCAACACCAGAGGGTGCTAGAGATTATCTTGTTCCATCAAGGGTTCATGGTGGTGAATTTTATGCACTACCACAATCTCCACAACTATTTAAACAACTCTTGATGGTAAGTGGCTTTGATAAATATTATCAAATAGCAAAATGTTTTAGAGACGAGGATTTAAGAGCAGATAGGCAACCTGAATTTACTCAAATAGATGTCGAAATGAGCTTTTGCGATCAAGAAGATATTATAGATATTGCCCAAAAAGTTATTACAGATGTATTCAAAGCAGTTGGTCATGATATACCGGCTAAGTTTGCAAGAATGACTTATAATGACGCTATGGAGAACTATGGTTCTGACAAGCCAGACATGAGATATGATCTAAAGATGACAGAAGTTTCTGATATTTTTGATTTTTGTACACTTGATATTTTTTTAAACATTGCCAAAGATAAAAAGAAAAACAGAATCAAAGCACTTAAAGTACCAAATGGAGATAATTTATTTTCCAAAAGACAAATGAAAGGTTTTGAAGAATTTGTACGAAAATTTGGGGCATCAGGTCTTGGATATTTTCAAATGAAAGAAGATGGACTAAAAGGGCCGCTAAATAAATTTTTTGAGAATACCCCAGAGAAACTTGAAGAGTTAGTTTCAAGATGCAATATGCAAGTTGGTGATATTGTATTTTTTGGTGCTGGAGAAAAAAAGCTTGTATGGGATTACATGGGAAGACTTAGAATTGAACTTGCAAATCAAATGAACTTAATATCTCAGGATAAATTTGAATTTTTATGGATTGTTGATTTTCCAATGTTTGAAACTGAAGATGGCAAAATAAAAGCGCTTCATCATCCATTTACTATGCCTAAATCTTTAGACGATACAAGCGATTTAGAAACTATTAGCTCTACTTCTTACGATATTGTTTTGAACGGAACCGAACTTGGTGGTGGGAGTATTAGAATACATAAAAAAGATATTCAAGCTAAAGTATTTAAACTGATGAATATAGAAGAAAAAGAACAAAGAGAAAAATTTGGATTTTTACTTGATGCTTTAGAATTTGGTGCTCCGCCTCATGGTGGATTTGCTTTAGGTCTGGATAGATTAATTATGTTATTAGCTCGTACGGAGTCTATTAGAGATGTTATAGCTTTCCCAAAAACCCAAAAAGCTCAATGTTTACTCACACAAGCTCCAAACAAAATAGAAGAAGAACAACTTAAAGAATTAAGTATTAGAATTAAGACTAAAGCAAACTCTTAAATTATTATATTATTTAGGTAGTTTGTCATCTAAAATTTTTACAAATTCTTTATCTAATGTATCTATTTTTGGCAAAATAATATTTGCTTTTAGATACAAAAATCCTCTTTGTTTCGTTTTTCTATTTAAAGCGCCCAAGTCTTTAACTCTAAACTTTTGATTTTGTTTTGTATTCTTTGGTATTTTTAAGCTCAATGTTTTATATAAAGTTTTTATCTCAACTTTACCGCCAAATAGTGCTTGATGAAGCGATATATCGAAATTCATAATTAGATCATCATTTTCTCTATCATATTTATCGCTTTCATCTACTTGTAATGTGATAATCAAATCCCCCCTTGGAAATCCTTGAGCTTTACGCCCCTTCCCTTTTGCTCTAATTTTTTGTCCATCCTTAATACCTTCTGGTATTTTAATATCAAAATTCTCTGCATTAATAGAAATATTTTTTATACCGCCCAGGATAGAAGTTTCAAAATCAATTGATAAAGATGCTTCAATGTCCAAATCTGGTTCTCTAAATCCGCCACCAAATCCTCCTTGAAAACCACCTCTTCCACCAAACATTTGACTTAAAATATCATTAATATCTACCCCAGCACCCTGATTTGAAGCAAAATCATGAAAATTTTGCCCACCAAACATATTATCGCCATGAGTATCATATTGTGATTTTTTTTCATCATTACTCAACACTTCATACGCAGCATTAATCTCTTTAAACTTCTCTTCTGCTTGTGGGGTTTTATTAATATCTGGATGATATTTTTTTGCTAATTTTCTATAAGCTTTTTTAATTTCTGTAGATGTTGCATTGTCGCCAATTTCCAATGTCTCATACAAGCTTTTTGCCATTTAAAATCCTATTATTATTGTATATAATTCGTATTATAACATAATTAAACTACTATTAAGTAATATTTGGGCAATATTTTGTTTCACTTTGTAAACATTAGGAAGTTTTTATAAAGTTTATTGATTTTAATAAGATTTTATAAAAAGTTGGTTATATCATAAGTTCAATGTATAGCCATGCAAAGATGATTTGTTCATTAAAGCGAACTAACAAATATATAAAACACAAAGGATGCTGATTATGAAAGTAAGGGCTTCAGTTAAAAAAATGTGTGACAAATGTAAAATTGTCAAAAGAAAAGGTATAGTTCGAGTAATATGCGAAACTAAAAAACATAAGCAAAGACAAGGATAAGAAATGGCTAGAATTGCTGGTACAGACTTACCAAACAAAAAACGAGTTGAATATGCTTTAACATATATTTATGGTGTAGGACTACATAGTTCAAGATTAATTTTAAAAAGCACTGGAATTGATTTTAACAAAAGAGCTAGTGAATTAACAGAAGAAGAGATAGCAGCAATTCGACAAGAATTACAAAATAACTATATTGTTGAAGGTGATTTAAGAAAAAAAACTGCTATGGATATAAAGTCTTTAATGGATCTAGGTATATATAGAGGGTTAAGACATAGAAGAGGACTACCATGTCGTGGGCAAAAAACTAAAACAAATGCACGTACACGAAAAGGTAAAAAGAAAACTGTTGGCGCAGCGAGCAAATAAGGATAACTAGATGGCAAAAAGAAAAGTAACTAGAAAAAAAGTTGTAAAAAAGCATATTGCTGATGGTATTGTACATATTGCTGCTACCTTAAATAATACAATGGTAACCGTAACAGACAATATTGGAAATGCAATAGCATGGAGTAGTGCTGGAAATCTTGGTTTTAGAGGTAGTAAAAAATCAACTCCGTTTGCAGCAACTGCGGCAGTTGAAGATGCAATAGCAAAAGCTATGGAACACGGTATTAAAAATGTTGGTGTTAAAATTCAAGGTCCAGGATCTGGTAGAGATACTGCGGTTAAGGCACTTGGTTTAATTGAAGGTTTATCGGTTAAGTGGTTCAAGGATGTAACTCCTTTACCACATAATGGATGTAGACCTCCTAAACGAAGAAGAGTATAAGGATAAGCAATGGCAAGATATAGAGGACCAGTAGAAAAACTAGAAAGAAGGCTTAATGCCGACCTTGGACTTAAAGGTGAGAGAAGATTAAATGGTAAATCAGCTTTAGAAAAAAGACCGTATGCTCCTGGACAACACGGGCAAAGTAGAAGTAAAATTTCTGAATATGGTTTACAGTTAAGAGAAAAACAAAAAGCAAAAATATTATATGGTGTATCTGAAAAACAATTTAGAAAATATTTCAAAGAAGCAACAAGAAAAGATGGTAATACTAGTGAAAATCTCATTATACTCATAGAAACTAGATTGGACAATGTTGTTTACAGAATGGGATTTGCTACAACTAGAGCAAATGCAAGACAATTTGTAACACATGGACATCTTTTAGTTGATGGTAAAAAGGTTGATATTCCCTCTTTTCATGTAAAAGCTGGACAAAAAATTGAAATTAAAGAAAAATCTAAAACAAACACTCAAATTTTAAGAGCATTAGAGTTGACAAATCAAACAGGGATGGTTGAATGGGTAGAAGTAGATAAAGATAAGCTATTTGGAATTTTTACAAGAATTCCAAATAGAGAAGAAGTTGTCATTCCTGTTGAAGAAAGATTAATAGTAGAATTATATTCTAAATAATAAAGGATAAAAATATTATATGAAAAAATTTGTAAATACACCGCATTTACCGACCGAAGTAGAAATAGAGCAAATTACAGATACTAAAGCAAAGATTACTGCTTATCCTTTTGAAAATGGTTATGCTATAACATTGGCACATCCTCTTAGAAGACTTTTAATGAGTAGTTCTGTAGGGTATGCTCCAATTGCTATAAAGATTGAAGGTGCTAAGCATGAATTTGATTCGGTTAGAGGCATGTTAGAGGATATTGCACTATTTATGATAAATCTTAAAAATTTAAAATTAAAAATTAAAAATGATGATGATGAGCAAATAGAAATTTCTTATTCATTTAATAATGCTAAAGAGATTAGAGGTATTGATTTATCAAATGATGATTTAGACATTATAAACAAAGATGCATATTTAGCAACAATCAATGATGATTGTACTTTAAATTTTTCTATTATAGTTCAAAAAGGTATAGGTTATATACCTAGTGAAGATATCAGAAACATAGTAGAAAAAGATTATATTCCACTAGACGCATTTTTTACACCTGTAAAAAAAGTAACTTATGATATAGAAAAAATGCTTATAGAAGATAATCCAAACTTTGAAAAAGCTGTATTTAACATAGAGACCAATGGTCAAGTTGCACCTATAGATGCTTTTAAAGAATCTATTAATATCATGTATTCTCAAATGTCAGTATTTAACAAAGTATTTGACTTGTCAGAAGTTAAAATGGTTAAAAATGATATAGAAGAAAGTGATATAGATTTAAAAGACTTAACTATAAAAATAAATGAGTTAAATTTAGGTGCTAGAAGTTTTAATTCTTTAGATAAGTCTGGGATTAAATATACAGGAGATATAGCACTTATGAGTGAAGTGGAAGTAAGGAGCATCAAAAATCTTGGCAAAAAATCATTAGAAGAAATTGCAAATACTTTTGCTCAATTAGGATACCCTATTGATGCTACTTTGGATGAAGAAATTGCTTCAGCCTTAAGAAAAAAACTTGAACAACTAAAAGCGTAAGGAAAACGATATGAGACATAAGCACGGATATAGAAAGCTTAATAGAACATCTTCTCATAGAAAAGCATTGTTAAAAAATATAACAATTGCTTTGATTGAGCGAGAAAAAATTGAAACTACAGTTCCAAAAGCTAAAGAGCTTAAAAGATATGTAGAAAAATTAATCACTAAAGCTAGAATTGATGATTTAAATACTCATAGAGAGATTTTTAAATATCTACAACATAAAGAATCTGTTAAAAAACTAATTAATGAAATTGCTCCTAAATATAAAGAGCGAAATGGTGGTTATACATCGATCATTAAAACTAGAATTAGAAAAGGTGATGCTACGCAAATGGCTTATATTTCATTTGTATAGAACAAATGCCTTTCAATATTTCCTTCAAAAGGCTAGTTAGGATGATCTAACTAGCCTTTTTTATTAACTTTTTCCATCTCTCTTTTAAACAAATCTTTTTGTCTCATACTAATACCTTGCATATGTGAAATAGGAACACAAAAAGCTATACCATCTCCACTTGTATTAATATGTAGTTTTTTGGTAATCTCTTTAATAATACTATCGACAATAGCACTTGGTACTATAAACAATAACAACACATCATTTTCCTCTGGGGAATGTCTATAAAAATTATCAAGCTCCGCCAAACCCATACCATCTGCATTTAACATAGTAACACCACTAGCGCCTGTACTTTTTGCTATATGTAAGACATCTTCTTTTTTTGCTTTTGGTACTATAGTAATAACAGCTGAAAAATCTAATAATAATGAGTCTTTTAAACTTGTCGTAGTATCTAGATTGATTGTCGATATAGACAGTCTTTCAACTAAAATACCATATCCCATAACTGTAATCATAGGGAATAATGATGCAAATGCGACTAGTCCAAATCCATCCAACAAAGCATCTCGACCTGGAGTATTTGTAGCTAATCCTATACCTAATGCTGCTACAAGTGGAACTGTAACAGTTGAAGTTGTAACCCCTCCACTATCATAAGCAATAGGAATAATATGTTTAGGTGCTACAAACGTCAAAGCAACTACTATAATATATCCTACTATAATATAATAATAAATATGTCCGCCATCAATAATCCTAAAAGCACCTAAAGCAATACCAAAGGCAACCCCCAATGCAACAAATAATCTTAAATTTATATCATTTATCTTACTATCGCTAATCTCTTTTGCTTTTTTAGCAATAGCCATCAAAGCCGGCTCTGCCATGGTAGTAGAAAAACCAATAGCAAAAGCAAAAGCATAAATTAACCAAACATTATTCATGCGTGTTAATTGGTATGCCATAGATTCCCCTAATGCAAATAACCCCATCTCTAAACCAAGTATAAAAGCACAAAGACCCAATATAACTAAAATAAATCCGATAATCACGACTTTGAAATTTTCAATTTTCTTTTTAAGTACAACATATTGAAAAAATAAAATAATTATCAAAATAGGTAATATATCTTTGGTAACCAATAATATACGTGTACTAATTGATTCTAAAGTGATATTGGTTGCTTTAGATACTGCAATAGTTTTGATAACAACTTGACTAACTACAGAAGTTTCAGAAAATGTATATACATATATTCCATATAGTTGTACAAAAATCATAGGGGCAAGAGAGGCAAATGCTATTAAACCAAATCCATCAATGATAGGATTTCTACCTTTAATTGTAGATGCAAGCCCTATTCCTAGAACTGCAACCAAAGGAACTGTAACTGTTGAAGTTGTAACTCCACCCAAATCATATGCGAGTCCTACAATCTCAGGAGGAGCTAAAAATGTAATAGATACAACAGCTATATATCCAGCTATTATATAATAATGTATAGGATGACCTTTGATAATCCTAAATACACCTAATAATATAGCAAGACCAACAGAGCTAGCAACTACATATCTTAAAATATCTGCATCAATTCTACCATTGCTAATACCAGCAGCTTTATTAGCAATAACAGTCAAGGCTGGTTCGGCTATAGTTGTTCCAAAACCAATCATAAATCCAAATATTAAAACCCATACAGCAGAACCGCTTCTTGCAAAATCCCCTGCTAGTCTTTCCCCTACTGGAAATATTCCTATTTCTAAACCTTGTAAAAATATAGTCAATCCAAAACCAACTATAACCATACCAATAGTAGTAGCCATCCAGTTAGATGGTATTGTTTGAATAATAGCTAATTGAAAAAACAATATAACTATTACAATAGGGATTAAATCCCTAAAAGATTCTTTTAATAAACGTAGAAAAAAATAAAACTGTGCCACTTTTAGCCTTTTTAATATTTCAATCTTATACTATATCAAATTAGAAGAGGAGATAATTATTTTATAGTGTCTAAAAATTCTTTTGGGTTTTTATAACCAATAATTCTTTTGCTTTTATTTTCTTGTTTATTAGCATAAAAAATCATAGCTGGTGGTCCAAATAAATCAAACTTATTCATCAAAGCTTTATCATCACCACTGTTATTTGTAACATCTATTTTTATCAATGTATATTGTGCTAATTGTTTTTTAACATTTTCATCTTTAAAAGTGATATTCTCAAACTCTTTACAACTTACACACCATGAAGCCCAAAAATCAATCATGATAGGTTTTGAAGATGTTGATATAATATTATCTAATTCATCGATATTTTTAATATATGTCCAATGCAATTTATCTTTTTTAACAAATTTAGCACCGCTTTTAAAGCTTTCTAAAGGATCTAAAATATTTGTAGTGCCACTAATTGCCCCTACAAATATTGCGATACCATATATAAAAATAATAGTTGTTATTAATTTTGCCAAAATATGTTCAAAAACTTTTAAATACAATGCTGCCCCTATAAGCAACAATGAGCTCAACAACATGAATGTAAGTGAATCAATAACTCTTTCTAACATCCAAAGAGCAATTGCTAACATCACTATACCAAATATTTTTGATACAGCTGTCATCCAATCTCCTGGTTTTGGCATATATTTTCCAGCTCCAATCCCAATAGCTAATAAAGGTAATCCCATACCTATACTTAATACAAACAATGCAGCTGCTCCCAAAAGTGCGTCACCTGTTTGACCTATATAAATCAATGCACCTGCAAGTGGAGGTGCCACACAAGGACCAACAATCAGTGCAGATAAAAATCCCATGATAGCCACACCTATGATGCCACCTTTTTTACTGCTAGCCTCACTTCTTTTATTTAAAGCAGTTTGCCAACTTTGCGGGAGCCCTATTTCAAAATATCCAAACATGGAAAATGCCAATACAACAAAAATAGATGCAAACACTACAATAACCACAGGATCTTGGAGCATCGCTTGTAAATTTGCACCAAAAAGCCCTGCAAGTACTCCAGCAAAAGTATATGCGATACTCATTGATAAAACATATACTATCGACAAAAATAAACCTTGCTTAGCTGACATGTTTCCATTTTGTTGTTTTGATTGTTGCACGATAATACTAGATAAAATTGGTATCATAGGGAAAATACAAGGGGTTAATGAGAGCAATAATCCAAATCCAAAAAAAGTCACAAGAATCAATAAAATACTTCCATCTTGTAAAGTTTGTGTTATTGAATCTGTTTCGTTTACTATCTCTTCTTTTATGATTTTATGCACATTACTATTAGATGATTTAAAAATTTTTGTCATTGGAGGATAGCATAAGCCTTTTTTAGAACAGCCTTGATATTGCAACTCTAACTCATAGTTATCTTGACCGATTTTACTTTTGATCAATGAAAAAGGTACATCTATAACGATTTGACCAAAGTGTACGATAAAGCCATCATAATTAACTGGTTGTGGCAATATTAATTCGTTTGTTATATCTATATTTTTAGGTGTTTTAATAACAACTTTTAAGAACTTATCGTACAAATATATTGTTTTATCTAGCTGAAGCTTAAAGCTTACGATATCGTTGCTTTTGATAATACTTACTTTAAATGCATCTTCAGGATCTAAAAAATCATTATCTCCTCCTGTTATGCTACCTAGTAATGAACTAATAAATATTAGTATTAAAAAAAAACTTTTCTTCATATGGTATCCCTTTTATCTAGTGGCATGATGCAAAATATATTAAATAATACTATTTATATATTATTAGCAATAACATCTCCAAATTTTATTTTCTTATTTAATAAATCTAAATTTATACTTACAATCTTTTTTTCCCAAAACATTAAAACAGTTGAGCCCATTTTAAAGTAACCCAAACAATCACCTTTTGTCATATATAAATCTTTGTATTTATAAACTTTAGGCTCACTTGCGGTACTATTAGTTTCAACCTTTGGTTCAAATCCAAATACCATTTGACCGACATTTAAAGCGCCTACAAATACCATGTAAAATAATTTATTTTCACTTGTTACACACTCTAAAATTACCCTTTCATTTTCAACAAACAAAGAACTTTGCTTGTTGAGATATTTAAAATTTACAGGATAAAGTTTACCAGGTATATGGATAAGTTTTGTTATTTTTGCGTTATAGGGAGCATGATATCTATGATAATCTTTTGGACTTAAATACATATTCAAAAATAACCCATTTGTGATTTTAGATAAATTTGTTTTTGTAATATTATTTGTTAACAACTCTTTTACACAATACTCCATACCTTTGATTTGTAATGCAATATCACCATCTATTTCACCTAATTGGCTTACAATACTATCCGTAGGAGAGATAAAAGTATCTAAACTATTATCAAATTTTCTAGGAACCTTTAAAGATCTTGTAAAAAGTTCATTTAGTGTTTTATAGCTAGTTGTATCACCAAATTCTCTCATATCAAGGCCAAATAATTTTACATATCCTATATTTATTATATTTTGTATGGTAGTAGAAAATCTGAATTGTGCAAACTTATGAAATAAGTTTGATATTTTATTACTAATGTGTCTTTTTGTCATTTTATACTATTTATTAGCGACTTATAAATTTGAAAGAACGGATTTTATTATCAGCAATATCGTCTTGATCAGCATCATAATCAATACTGTTCGTAAAACTACTATTTTGATCAACACTAGTTTTTACCGTAATATTCTGTCCAAACAATCTTAAAGATTTAAAAAGTCCGTCAACCGACTTGTCAATTTTTATAACTGTATTAAATATGGGAATCCAATTATTATTTCTTATTGTTGTAGGATAGCACTTTTTAATCCCCGCGTAATATTTTTTTGTATAAAAACAAACTTTCTCGCTAGATTCGCTATCAACACGAGGAATATTAGCCACTTGATTGTTATTAATTTTTAAAGATTTTGCAATATTCAATGCATTATTGCTGATCGCAGAGACATTACTTGTACTATAACTAATTATCTCGTTTAAATAGTTATCGTTTGAATAAAATGTAATATTTTTGTCGTCTGGAACTCTTAATGATTTCGTTGGATATATATTTATATTTGAATCTTGGTTGGCCGAAAAACATTTTTCTATACCTAAATATTCTGTTTGATCATATACACAAATACTATTACCATCTTCTTGAAAAATTCTATTATCAGTTATTTGGAAAAATGCTATATTATTAATCAAATTAGAATTTATTTTATAAAATGTAGGATTACCTTTTAATGTACCAGATTGAGTATATGTTATTAGATCATAACGATTTGGTATTTTAAACGATTTATATGCTCCTACATCAGATATAGGTATGCTTTGGCCTCTTGAAATATTAATATCATAACAAGTCTCTTTGCCCAAATAGTCTATTCTGCTGTAAAAACATATCTCACTGCCATTTTCGTCAAATGGCTTAGGTAGTGTTATAACTGTACCTTTTATTGCAATTTGATTATCCATGTCTATATTATCTACTATAGACGATACATCTTGCTCGCTTGAAACTGTATGTTTAAAACCTTCATGTATCGCATTTTCTAAGGTACCATTGTCTTGACCCAATGACCAAGTAAATACACCTGCTAAACCTTGATCTTCAACGAACTCAGTTTTTTTAACTACTGTTCTTGGTGTCTCCATATCAAAAAATATTTGTTTATTTTGATCTATAAAGAAATCTGCATTTCGTTCATCATCTGTAAAATAAAACAAAGTCCTATTAGTATCAATAGAATACTGCTTTACAGAATAGAATTTGCCATTTAATTCAAACTGTTCCGTTGTGCTCTTATTCAGTATAATTTGACTCCATAATTTAGTCATTACATCGCTATTCCAATCAACACTATGACGATCAATACTACCATAAACATCAGTATCCTGCCTATCGGCCAAATCTACATATGAGTTAAAACCTTTTAATGGCGATAATGAAGTTATATCATCTTTAGATTTATAGTGTATTGGTTTTCCGTATGTTCCGATACCCAATAAAATCTTATTTTTATAATTTGCTGAGAGATTACCGTCCTCCATAAGTCTTGTGAGTGCTAAGCTAAGCGAATCATTATCATCAGATATATGATTTAAATTTGCATGGAACCCTATCTCTTGTTTCCAATCACCATGAAAATCATATGTCATGGCAAACAATAAGTCTAAATATCCTATCGCTTCTCCATAGTTTACAATACCTTTTTTGTCATTATCGACCATAACAGAACTAGTTATTATTTTATTAGTATCAATATTATCTCTTAAATCTTTTAATAAGGCAACATATTTAGAACCATTTACATCCTTAGAAAACTCCCATGCTATATCTATCCCATCAAAAAATGTATATTTTCCCAAAAAATCTTTAATAGATTGAATAAAATTATCTTTTACAGTAGTATCGTTAACTATATCTGTAAAAGCTTTTGACCATGTGGCTCCACCAATACTTGCTAATATTTTTAATCGTGGATTCTTTACTTTAGCTTCTTTGTAAAGTGCATACAATCCAAAATAACTTGTACCATTAATCTCGAAATGACTACCTAATCTTATCTGGGTAGCAGCATATGGATCTGTTTCAACAATATATCCATCTTTAGAAGAATTATCACATTTGGTCTTATAAAAATTAAATTTATTGCCATCGGTCTCATTTGCATCTATTAAAGCCTGTGAACATATACCTAAGTAAGCATGTACTATATGTGAGTAGTTAGAAAATATAATTTGATTAGGGTCAAAATTCTTATTATATACAGACCAAGAACCTATAAACCCGACAATTTTTTCATCAGTAGTTGTATTGTAATCATATTTTAAAGCACTTTTCTTTGACGCTGGAAATATTGAACCCTTAGCAGCATCACTTGTTTGAGCCTCCATATCAAAACCTCTCGGGAACTTGGTTAGATCATCTCCAGATATTACTGTATGGCCTAATCCACGATTTATTGCATTTATTATTAAACCATTATCATAATCTAGACTCCAAAAGAAAACACCCGATAGATTATGCTCTAGGGCAAACTTAGATTTATTGTAAGCAGTTCTTGGTGTCTCTATATCAAATATTGCTGACATATCGGGATTATAAAAATAATCAGCATCTCTAGTAGGATCTGTAATATGGAAAAAACCATTAACTCGCTTTGCCATAATTTCAATCCCATTGATAGTCAAAGGCTCAACTGTATAGTTTAAATTAGGATTACCAGGATACCAAAATCTATTAAAAAAATCATGAAATTCAATGGTACCTTTTTCAAACGAACCCACATATCCTCTATCTAAAATTCTTTCCATTCTCTCTGAATAATTTCTATCTGTTGAATTATAGTCTATGTCAATACCATATGTACTTACACCTGTTAATGTACGGCCATTTGTAATATCACTCTTGGCTCCTAGCTTAATACTTCTACCGTATGAAGCAACCCCTAACAATAATTTATCTGCAGGTACACCAGCTGCGATAAAATGATCATATGCTCTTTCAAGAGAATTCTCCCTTGAACTAGCATTTAGATCTCGTTGTTCAAGTTTTGATCTTAAATTTGTGTGAAATCCTATTTCATCAGTAGCTGCACCATGATAATCATATGTCATACCAAATATATAATCTAAAGATTTTGATACCTCAGTATAGTTAATGTCGTTTATTTCATCATATGTTGAAAAAACAGCACTACTTAGTTCAATACGTTTCTTATTGTTACTAACTCGTGCATCAAAACTTACACGAAGAGCCTTTATGAGCAATTCGTATTGTTCACCTTCTGCTTTACTTTTAGGATATTCCCAATCTATATCTATACCATCAATAAAGGGGTATGTATCTAAAAAATTATTTATACTTGTTATAAAAGCATTTTGTTTAAGAGCATTACCTGCTATATATTTAAAAGCATGAGATAGTGTCCAGCCACCTATACTAAATACAATTTTTAAGTTTTGATTTCTATCTTTTGCTTCTATATATTGTGCCATGAGACCTTTAACTTCTGTGCCATCGGCAAGAGTTTTCACATAGCCAAAATTTGCGTCTTTAGTAGCCCATTCATCTGACATCTTAATTTCTCCATCATTTACTGTTGTGCCAGATGATGTATCAGGATTACAAATTTTACTATTATAAAATCTATAGGCATTCTCAAATTCAGGACCAAGATCTCGTTTAGCTTCATTCCATTTTGTATTCAATTCATTTCTTGCATCGCTAGAACATATACCTAAAAACGAATGTACTATATGAGTGTAGTTACTTACATTTGTATCTAGCGGTCTAATTGCTCTATTAATGATACTATCATATCCTGACCAGTTACCATAGTATGCTACAACTTTTTTATTAGAAGTTCTATTATACTCTATATATCTACCTTTGTCATTGTGTGGAGCGTATTTGACATCGGCTTTTTCGTTTCGCCTAACCGTGAGTGTGCTAATGTTAGAGTTGGTGCACATTATTCTGTCGGCCTGATTTGTACGAGTGTCACCTGAAGGCACTAATTCGGCACATATTTTCACGTCAGATGTATTATTATGATCCCTTAAAACATCTCCTCTTAAGTAGTAGTTGTGACTAACTGTTCCTGGATTTCCAACATCACCTGGCCATGTACAAGTATGTTTTACATTCTCACCATCAAGTTGACATGTTAATAATTCAAAAGCGTAACATTCTAACTCTCGAAATCCGACTGTAGAAGTACCATTTGGATATTTTATAGAATAACAAACAGAAGAAGCATTTATATCAGAATAACCTTTAGACCAATCAGCATGCACATCTCCTTTTCTTACATATATACTAGTACCAGACGTATTTAGTGCATGACTTCCTAGTACATAGCTTCCATAAAGATCTACTGCAGGAGGTGTGGCTGAATTTGTGTTCCAGTGAACAAGATCTATTGCTTCTGCTATCAACACTAAACTTATAGTTAATAAAATATTTTTAAACACGATAATTTCCTTTTCTTAACTTAATTATTTTCAATACAACGAACTGTATATCCATTTGATCTACCACTATTCTCTTCATATAAACCTATAATATCTTTATTAAAAGCTATATTTTTTGAATAATTATTATTAGGAGATATTTCTGTAGTCCATATTTTGAAATTATCCTCAACAACATCTGCATTTGAACCATCACGATAACCAGCTATTGGGAATTTTAAGATATTATTATACATAACATCTTTATATTCGTTTGTACTATTAAGCTCTGCTGCGATCTCTTGTACAGTTGGTATTTTAAAACCTGTAGGACATATACTATTATCCCAGTTTAATTTTCTATTTGTACCATTGGCATCTAAGATATGTTTCCAGTCATTATGACTGTTATCTAGTACTGTTATAAAATTATCTCCGATATAGCTTTGACTGGATTCATAATCAATAGCAGAACTACTTTTTATTTGATGTCCATCGTTTTCTCTACCCCATTGGTAATAATCCCCAAAACAATCTTTTTGACTGGTTTTATAAGATTCATAAGTATCAAAATCTCTACGGCTTTTAGTACAACTTTTAGATGCTCCTAAATTTCTATCTAGCCATATTTTAGATGTGATTGCTGATTTTACTTTTTTATACTCAATATTATAGTGACTAATACTATTTGATTTGACATTGATATATATCGGTGGTGATGTTACTTTATTGACACCATCACTAGCTATTACTTTTAGTGTATATGCACTAAACTCTGTTCTATTGTTTAAGTTTTTAAAACTAATTTCACCAGTGCTCCTATTGATATTAAATTTATTAGCATCGTTACCAAAACTAGAGTCAATATAGTAAGTTATAGTATCAGAAGCGACATTATCAAAAGCATCTACAACACCTACACTGGTGTTTGTATCAATGCTTGTATTATTTACATTAAATATATAAAAGTCTCGTTTAAAAATGGGTGCAAAATATGCGGTCCACAAATCAGTCATGGTTGTTATTGTAACATTATCTTGTCCATCATCTATTACACTATCTTTTATGTAACAAAATTTAAGTATAGAGTTGTGTTTAAATGGGATACTAGGTATATACAAATTTTTTCGATTAGATACTCTCATCATCTCTTTGTCGTTTATATAGAATTTAAAAAGATCGTAATGATTTTCAATATCAGTAATAATACTAATAGTAGAGCCATTAAATCTTCCGTAATTAGTTGAATTAACTTCAAGACAACTTTGCTGATTTGCTGTCATATCGCCACTAATAAATGTATTATTATTAATACTCCAATTAACATCATTGTTTAAGCTATTAGTTAAATTTAAATTAGCAGATGTGCTTTTGTGATAAATATCTATAGCGATAAGTGCTCTTCCTTGTTTATCATTGTTATTAGTTGCATTTATCTCCACAAAATATCTATTCTTAAGGGTAGGTTCTACTTGAGTTCTAAAGCTTATAGAACCGTTATTATCTACTACAACACCATTTTCACTACTAATATATGCGATATTAGATAAATTTGATTTTACTTTTATAGAATCAAATATCCTAGTATCGCTTGAAGGTATTTGACTATAGTATTTATTCTCTTGATTATTAAAAACAATTCTTAATTTATTTGAATTTACTGAGACACTTTTTGATAGACTATTATTTGGGGCATAATGTGCTGTTATATTCCCATCTAGATTTACTATTGGTTGTACATCTACGCTATAAGTAGTACCAGAGCCTGTCAAAGTTGATGGTATAATTGTACCATTTGTAACATTTATATCTGCGGTCTTAAAATTAGTTACATTTCGCTCAAATATAAATGTAAATGTTGCATTACTATCACTTACATCTATCTCTTTATTGTTATAATTATTTAATACACTACCTATGGATCCAACTTCAAAATAATCATTATTTTGAGTTTTTACTCTAATCTTTGTATCTTCTATCACTATATTACTAACATCTAGACTAGCTTTTGATTTTAGATTTGAATTATTATTATAATTTCCAAACATTAATTCTTTAATCTCCACATCACTTAGTGCCGAGAAATATAAACCAACATCTTTTATTCTCCCTTTGTAATATGTATCAGCAGTATTACTTGCTATATAAAATGAATCTCCACCACTTCCCATGTTAAAAGAGCTCCATCTTACTGTAGCTTTACTTATACCATTTATATATATCGTAACATCTGTATTTGAAATAGTAAGTGAAATATATTGCCATTTACCAAACTTTATACTATCATTTGACGTCGCTAGTACATTATTTTCACTATTTGTTTTATCTAGTAACTCTATTCTTTTATCAGTATTATCTATCTTAAGTTCAAATATATCTTCGAGACTAGATATTATTTGTTTCTGTTTAGTAGTATCTTCTGGCTTTATCCACATCCCCACCGTCAATGCACTTATACTTGTACTATTATTTATATCTGCATATAGAACATAATCAAAGGTATCTAGAACGCTATCAAAATAAAGCCCATCTTTGCTACTTAGTATATATTTTAGATCGCCTATTACTTGTACAACTTGAGTTTTTTGTGCTTGAGCATTGCCATTTCCAGCCATATCTTGAGCACTATTAACTGGTACATCTATAGTTATGTTTCCTTCAAAATTACTATTTGGTATGACTACTAGAGTATATGTAGTACTATTATCGTCTCCACTAAATATACCTTTTGAACCACCTGTAATACCTATATCGTTAACTTTAAATCCTGCTACTTCTTCACTAAATGTAAAAGTAAAAGTTATATTTTGATCTGGATTTAAAGTACCAGGTATGTCATCTGTAATTGTAAGTGTTGGAAGCGTGTTGTCTATTATTAGATTTTCTACTGTTTGACCATCTGTACTTAAAAAATCTTGTTCTGTAGTTCTTCCGGTTATAGTTGCATCTGTTGAAATACTTGTAATTGTAACATTGTTATAATCGCCTCCACCAGCTGTTAAGCTTAATGCTATTCCTACATCTTGTTCTATAAGTCCTTCATTCAATGTTATTCTGAGTTGACTTCCTGTACTTAAGACAACAACAAAAGTACCAGATTTTACTATATCGACACTTTCGCTAAATTTTATAGTTATAACTGCATTACTACCAGATTTTAATCTTGTATTCAAGGGTGCTTGAACACTACTTACAACAGGTTGTGATACTACTTGTACATTAAAAGTCAAACTTACCTTAGCATTATGTTTGTCTGTAGCAGTTATCTCGATAGATGTCGATCCATTACTAGTTGGTGTACCTGTTAATTGATGATTTGAAAAATTTATACCAGCTGGTAGACTCCCTTTTGTATGGGTAAATACCAAAGTATCGCCATCTGCATCTTGAAAATACTGCGATATGTCAATTGAATAGGACTTATTTTTTACAAATATTAGTTTATGATTACTTGATACAGTTGTTGTAGTTTCTATATTTGTTTTACTTGTTAGTGTTGCAATAACTCCACCGACATTTAATACAACTGAAGTTGTTGTATTAAAGTTACTAGAATTTGTTATAATTACTCTTATGATTGAATTATTTTTGGCAAATAAGCTACTTCGAAATGTTGCACCATTGTCATCACTTACTTGAAATTTAATATTTTTATTATTTATTGCGATATGTGTTATTGCATTATTATCTAAACCTTTTATAACTACATCGAATTGTGTTTTACTATTTCTTTTTTGGTTTTCTTTTAATATATCATTAATTGGATCTGGGGTTGTATCTATATTAAAATATGCTTCAATTCTTTGTCTAATTTTTTTACGCATAGCAGGAGAAACGTATTTTTTTAATTTTTCATTATTTTCTAATGCTTTATCCATGCTAATTAGCATAGATCCTCTTTTGCCAGTTTTAAACTCTGCAAGTAGCTGTTTCATCATATCGTGTACTTGGTTAGGTTTTCCCTGTGTGATTGCAGCAAAAGTTGCGAGAAATATACTATATCTACCTTCGATAGTATCTGACATTTCACCTAAACCAAAACTTTCTGGTCCTACTTTTGTGATATCAAATGCTTCTCCAGTAATATATATTGCGATTTGTTTATTGATATCTTCAATATCTTTTTGAGATATATTATTATCACCTTGTTTGTATAATTCCAATATTTGATCAGCAGCCATTGTTGTAAATGGAGTAACATATAAAGCTTCACTATACTCTCCGCCAACCATAGAAATAGATTCTAATGTAAAACCTGAGGCATCAACTTCTAAACCTGTTATCTCATCTATATAGCTTCCACCAGTTGATGATACCCTAACGATTCCAGTATATGTACCTATGTTGACTTCATAGTTACCATTCTCATCTGAAATTGTTGTATCCAAGAGATTTCCGGCCATATCTCTTACTTTTATTGTTGCTTTAGATATTGGACCCTTTACAATAGCTCCTGCAACTTTCTCCATGCCTACTTTAAAATCAAGCTGACATCCTGATGATATAAATACAATAGAAAAAGTTATTAATAGTTTTATGATTAAGTTTTTAGACATTACAGTACATCCTTATGAATTATACAGGCAAAATAATTAGTGACTAGATCCGATCATCTAATCTAGTCATATCTACCTTTATAGAGATAATTTTATCATAATTTTAATAAATTATAACATCATATTGTATATTTATTTTATTTACACCATTAAAATGGCAATTTATTTCACATTTTTAATGAGATGTTATACAAATAATCAAATACAAATGATGATACAATAGCAAATGGAAAAAATAATAGATTTCAAAAAATACACCTCTATACATATTGGTAAAAAACATAAAGTTAAAATCATAAATGATATAAATAAATATGAAAAATATACAATTATTGGGCGAGGGAACAATATATTATTATCAAACAATCCCCCTCCTCTTGCAATGCTTGGAGATGAATTTAATTATATTTTACAAAAAAATAATAAGTTAATTGTTGGAGCATCAACTTCAAGTGGTAAGCTTGTAACATATTGCAAAAAATACAACATTGCCCACTTTGAACTTTTGGCAAAACTTCCCGGTAATATTGGTGGCTTGATAAAAATGAATGCGGGTTTAAAAAAATGGGAAATATTCAATCACTTATATTCTATCAAAACACAAAATGGAACTATTTTAAAAAAAGATATTATGTATAAATACAGATCAACCAATATTAAAGGTATTATATTTGAAGCTACTTTTAATATAGAACAAGGATTTAATATAGAACAACAAAAAATATTTATCCACATGAGAGACAATCAACCAACTCTTCCTAGTGCGGGAAGTTGTTTTAAAAATCCAAAAAATCATAGTGCAGGTTATTTAATAGAAAATGTTGGGCTAAAAGGTCATACAATAGGGGGTATGGCATTTAGCTCTTTACATGCAAACTTCTTGGTTAATATGGGTGGTGGGACTTATGATGAAGCTATAAAACTAATATCTCTAGCAAAGCAAAAAGTAAAAGAAGAGTTCAATATCAAACTAGAAGAGGAGATAATTATTTTATAATTAATTGATTGTATTAGTTATAAAATTTGACTTGATTAAAAATGGGTACTTGAAATACCTTGTACAATACTTAAGTAAATTATAGATATAATTTCTATTATAAAACTCTAAAGGAAAAAATAAAATGAACAAATTTGTATCATCAATCTTAATTATTAGTTCACTTCTACTATTCACCGCTTGTGGTAGTAGTTCAACTGGTGGAACTGGCGGCTCAACTACTCCTACCAATCAAAATCATGCCCCAACCATCGATACAACATTTTCAGACATTTCACTTCTTGAAAACAATGGAACAACATCTTATGATATAAATATAAGTGATATAGAAGG
>UOYO01000035.1_pt1 | contig 57653 bp, 56 predicted proteins | sample 2023441 | NCBI WGS metagenome assembly UOYO01 (sample SAMEA4473313, study PRJEB15554) | hydrothermal vent metagenome | biome: marine basaltic hydrothermal vent biome; feature: marine hydrothermal vent; material: water | place: Pacific Ocean | collected 2011-06-14/2011-07-23 | depth 1199 m
AACTAATCAAGCTAAAGTAAAATTAAATAATATTTTTAATTTTAGAAATAACAATCAAAATATTAAATTTATAGATAATAGGATAATTTCAAAAACATTTAATAATACAATGAATACAAAAAACATAATCCTATACGGTGCTCCAGGAGTAGGAAAAACTCATAACTATCAAAGAATAATATCAATGATAGAAAATAATAATGATGAAAAATATATATTTGATACAATTACAAACAATACAAGTAGTGAAATAATTGAACAAAACAGTGAAACTTTCCAAAATATTAAAGATGAAAATAGAGTTGAATTTGTAACATTCCACCAAAGCTACTCTTATGAAGATTTTATTGAAGGGTTTAGACCAAATGAACATGGAAATATACAACTTGAAGATGGTATTTTTAAACTTATATCAGATAAAGCAAGCAAAAATATAGAAAATAGTAATAAAGATATTTTTACCATAAAAGAAGATATTAATTTAAAGGAACAGTTTAAACAATATATTGATTATAAACTTGAAAATAATTCTAGTATAAAATTAAAAAGAGGAGAAGAGTTTTATTTAGATAGATTTGAAAATGATAAATTATATTTTAAAACTAGTAGTAAATCTAATACAAATAAAGAACTAAATTTAAGTTATAGTGATTTTGAAGCAATTCATAAATCATTAGCACCAAAAGTAACATTAGCAGATATTTCAAATATATTAAATACTAATTCTATACAACAAAAATATGCTTATTATTCTCAAATTAACCTAGATTTCCAAAGTAATAAAACAGATATTTTAAATAGAAATATAGATATTACAAATGAAAAGAAAAACTTTTATATAGTAATAGATGAGATAAACAGAGGAAATATATCTAAAATATTTGGTGAACTAATCACACTTATTGAAGAAGACACAAGAGATAGTTATGAGATCACTCTTCCATATTCAAAAAAGCCTTTTAAAATACCATCAAATCTTTATATTATAGCAACTATGAATAGCACAGATAAATCTATTGCTACTATTGATATAGCTTTACGAAGAAGATTTACATTTTTAAAGATGTTACCAAATTTAGAATTAGTTGATAATAGAGAAGCCAAAGAATTAATGGGTAAACTAAATGAATATATAAAATTAAATATCAATGAAGATTATATGCTAGGACATAGCTATTTTATGAAAGTGAAAAATATACAAGATTTAGAATTTGTAAAAGAGTATAAAATTAAACCACTTTTAGAAGAGTATTTTTATGCTGATGATGCAAAATTAGATGAAGTTGTTAGTATTTTAGAAACTTCTAAACCATAATATAATATTTAATAAAAAATTAAACTACAAATAGATATAATACGCTTTATGAAATTGGAAGGACAGTGTAATGTACGCAATTATAAAATCTGGTGGAAAACAATATAAAGTATCAGAGGGTGATATTTTGGATATTGATAAACTAAGTAAAGAACCAAAAGATACGATTGAGTTTGCGGATGTACTTGCTGTTAGTGATGGTAAAACATTGCAAACAGGTAAAGATATTGCAAAAGCAAAAGTTACAGCAAAAGTTATTGTAGAAGGTAGAGATAAAAAAGTTATCATTTATAAGAAAAGAAGAAGAAAAGATAGTAAACTAAAAAAAGGCTTTAGAAGAAGCTTTACAAAAATTAGAATTACTAAAATAGCAGCATAAGGAACATTAGATGGCTCACAAGAAAGGTCAAGGTAGTACGCAAAATAACAGGGATTCTGCAGGTAGAAGACTTGGTGTAAAAAAATTTGGTGGCGAAACAGTTAGAGCGGGAAATATCGTAATCAGACAACGCGGTACAAAAGTACATGTTGGTAATGGTGTTGGAATTGGTAAAGATCATACGATATATGCACTTATTGACGGTAAGGTTAAATTTGAAATTAAAGATAAAAAAAGAAAAAAAGTTTCTGTTTACGCTTCATAGTTATAAGACAAAACATATTTCACTAAGGTACTGTGGCAATTTGCTATGGTGCCTTTTTTAATTTAAGGACTAAAATGTTTGTAGATAAAGTAAAAATTACTATTACATCTGGAAAAGGAGGTGCGGGATGTGTGTCATTTCGTACTGAAAAGTTTGTCGTCAAAGGTGGACCAGATGGCGGAGATGGCGGACGAGGAGGAGATGTAAAATTTATTGTAGATAATAATACAGATACATTATCTTGGTATAAAGGTAGAAGAGAAGTTAGAGCTGATGATGGTCGTCCCGGGATGGGAAGTCGTATGAGTGGAAAATCTGCAAAAACTTTATATTTAAGAGTTCCTCCTGGAACAGTTGTGATAGATGAAGAAACAGATGAGGTTTTGTTGGATTTATTAGAAGATGGAGGAGAGTATTTACTATTATCAGGAGGCAAGGGTGGTCAAGGAAATTATCATTTTAAGAACTCAAGAAATCAAACTCCTCGATATGCTCAGCCTGGACTTATTGGGATTAAAAAAAACATAAGATTAGAGTTAAAACTTATTGCTGATGTTGGACTTGTTGGTTATCCAAATGTTGGTAAATCAACGCTAGTATCAGTAATATCAAATGCACATCCACAAATTGCTAATTATGAGTTTACAACTTTAACACCTAGCCTAGGAGTTGTTGAAATTGGTGAATATAATTCATTTGTTATGGCAGACATACCAGGTATTATAGGTGGAGCAAGTGACGGTAAAGGATTAGGTTTAGAATTTTTGCAACATATAGAAAGAACAAAAACATTATTATTTGTAATCGATATGTCAAATTATAGAACAACTTTGGAACAATATAAAATTTTAAAAGAGGAATTATTAAAATTTTCTACTGCGCTAAATAAAAGAAGATTTGCAATAGCTTTAACAAAAACAGATGCTATTGATCCACAAATTTTAAATACAAATATTAATGCTTTTATGAATGATTTGCAGTTAGAATATTCAACTACCAACCAATTTGCATTTGATAATGATAAAAATTATTTTATTCAGAATTTAGAACTTGATAAATATAATGAACAGTTACCATATTTTATTTTACCTATCTCATCTGTAACAAATCAAAATATTAAAAGTATCAAATATGCACTTTATGATTTAATAAGAATAGAAAAATGCGTAGAATAGTTATAAAAGTTGGAAGTGCAGTAATAACTCAAGATGAAGAATTAGCCCTTGATAGACTAAGTAAGCTTGTAGAATTAATTTATGATTTAAAAAAACAAGGCGATGAGATAATCTTGGTAAGTTCTGGTGCTGTTGCTGCTGGTCATACTATAATACAATTAGACAAGTCAATTATCTCACAAAAACAAACATTGGCTGCTGTTGGACAATCTCTTTTGATGCAAACATATATAAAAAAATTTAATGAATACGATATCACATGTTCTCAGATATTGCTAGAAGCCTCTATTTTTAAAGATGCAACTAGGTTAAATCATGCAAAAGATGCCATAAATGAGATGCTAAAACATAATATAGTACCAGTAATAAATGAAAATGATGTAACGGCTATTGATGAACTTGTATTTGGAGATAACGATCAATTAGCAGCATATGTTACACACAACTTCAATTCTGATTTTTTAGTTATTCTAACAGATGTTGATGGTTACTACAATAATAATCCTCGTACTCATAAAGATGCTAAGTTGCAACAATATGTAAATAAAATAGATAATTCTTTGTTGATCCTCAAACATAATGCACACAATCAATTTGCAACAGGTGGTATTACTACAAAATTAAAAGCGGCTCATTTTTTACTAAAATACAATAAAGCGATGTACTTAACTACTGGTTTTGACTTAAAATATGTTAAAGAATATTTACTAAATAATATTCATACAAAAGGGACATTATTTAAAAAATGAAAATAATTTTTATGGGAACACCATCTTATGCTACTGTAATATTTGAGAAATTATTAAATGCAAACTATGATATTGTTGCACTTTTTACCCAACCAGATAAAAAATTTGGGAGAAAACAGATATTAACCTCACCACATATTAAACAATTTTGTATTGAAAATGGTTTATCGTTACCGATTTATCAACCAAAAAATCTAAAAGAGATGAATATTAAAGATGATATTGTCAAGTTGGAACCAGATTTTATAGTTGTCGCAGCTTATGGTCAAATCTTACCGAAAAATATTTTAGATATTGCTCCTTGTATTAATCTTCATGCATCTTTATTACCAAAATATAGAGGAGCTAGTCCAATTCAAAGTGCGTTGTTCAATGAAGATGTTTATACTGGAGTTACATCAATGCTCATAGAGGAGGGTCTTGATAGTGGTGATATATTAGGGTTTAAATATATTAATATTGAATCAACTGCCAATGCGCAAGAACTCTTTGATAAACTTTCTATAGTTGCTGCACAGTTGATCATAGATACAATTACTTTATTTCATAATATTTGCCCTAAAAAACAAAATAAACTAGAAGTTAGTTATTGTAAAAAAATAAAACGAAATGATGGTCTTATTGTGTTTGATGATGCAAATAAAATATATCAAAAGTTTAAAGCTTATAATTTTTGGCCAGGTATTTTTTTGGAGTCCGGATTAAAAATTAAAGAGTGCAATATGTGCGAAAAAACTTCTGTAAATAAAGCAGGTGAGATAATTGAAATAAATAAGAATTATATATTAGTTGGATGTAGCATGGGAATATTACAAATAACTACAGTACAACCAGTGTCAAAAAAACCCATGGATGTTGTTGACTTCATTAGAGGAGAAAGAAAGCAAGTCGGAGATATTTTAATTTAGATTAATAAACAATGAAGTTATGAAAATATTTCATTGTTTGATGTGAAATACTATGATAGTATCCCTTTTGTGTCAGAAGTAATTCCAGGATTTCCTTTTACTCCAATCATATCAGGCGTATCAATTTTTAAGTTACTAATATGTTTTATATTTTTTAAGTACTCTTCAGTTATCTCCCAAATAGGTTTACCTGGAGCTATTGAATTAACTGTTGACCAACCAGCTACTTTATATTTCTTTTTAGCATCCATTTTTTTACCAGTTTTTGTCATAGTGATGTTGGTAACTCTTTTACCAATAGTTGCTTTAGGATTGATAGTATAAGAGATACCACCAGTTCTAACCATATCTCCACCAGATTGTAAAAATGGATCGGTATTAAATAAATTATCCGCTACATCTTCTAGAGTAGCTTTGATTTGAGCACCTGTAAATTCACGAACATAAGTTTCAGGATAAGTTAAAGCTGTTTGTGTCATTAGATCATCAAATGTTATGGTTTGACCTGGCATAATTGTTGTTCCCCATCTAAAACCAGGACTTAAAGATACATCTGCCCCTTTAATCTCTATTAAAGAATCACAAATAATTTGATCCCAAGAACCATTAAAGTTTCCTCTTCTAAAAAGAGTTTCATCAGTAGTTGCTAATTTTCTATTTAGATCTTTTAAGAAAGGTTTTCTTACACTTGTAATATATTTTTTCATAGTTTTATCTTCATCAATTAAATCAGAAAAGATTGGTAGTAAAGTAAATTTAAAGTCTTTTATTTTACCTTTTTGGATATCTAAGTCGAGCACATTTAAAAATTTACCATTCGACCCAGCATTACATACATAAGTTGTACCTTTTTTATTTTTTACAGGTATTGCTTCTGGTACACCATCATGAGTGTGTCCCCCCATAATAAAATCAATACCAGTACAAACTTTTGCCATCTTTTGATCAACATCAAACCCGTTATGTGATAATACAATAACAGCATCCGGTTTTTCTTTTTCTCTAACTTCATTAACCATCTCTTGCATATTGTCTTCTTTGATACCAAAAGTCCAATCAGGAATATTTCTTTGTGGGTTTGCAATAGTTGTATAAGGAAAAGCTTGTCCGATAATAGCTACTCTAGCATTTCCCATTTTTTTAATTACATAAGGTTTAAATGTTAATCCACTATCTTCATCATATGCCGGACTACCATCCATAAGAGCGTCATCTTTTACATGAATATTTTGAGCAATAAAATCTGCATCTAATAGTTTAACATTTTCTAAAATCTCGGCAGCTTTATATGTAAACTCCCAGTGACCAACAGCAACATCAACACCAAGTAAATTCATAGCACCAACCATATCCTTACCTCTTGTGTAAAGAGCAGTTGCGCTACCTTGCCACGTATCTCCACCATCTAATAATATTGATTTATCTTTTGAACCAAAATTAGATTTTAAAAAGTCTACCACAGTTTTAATTTGAGCAAATCCACCGACTCTACCCATAACTTTTGCATGCTCTTCAAAATTAACTTGCGTAAAAGCATATTCTAGTCTTTTGTTCCCTTGTATTCCGTATCTTTTTAATAATCTTTTACCTACAATATGTGGTGGTTTTCCATAATTTGTATGAAAACCAAGATTTACACTAGGCTCTCTAAAATATACGGGTAGTAATTGCGCATGACTGTCTGTCATATGCATAATTCTTGCATTCCCAAAACTATCTAGCTTATAATAGTCTTTATGTTTTTTTGTGTTAGCAAGTCTTGTATGTGATTTAGCAAATACGGGCGCGGTTCCTGCTAGAAGTGCCGTCATATATACAAATTCTCTTCTACTCATTTGACTCATAAAAATATCCTTACATTATTTATTCTATTAAAAAAACCAAGGAGTATCCTTGGTTTTTTGATCTAGGTGGTTAGGTAAATATCAATATGTTATTAATATTTATAACCATCACCTGGTATAGCTTTTTTATAGTGCATATTTGCTTCATTTTCTTGTTGCAGCGCTCTAATAGAGAATGTGCAAGCTCTCCATGCAGTATATTCTAATTTCATTTTTACAACTTTTTTCTTTTGTTTTACATTTGCAGTAGAACTATTGTTTTTGATAGCTTCGCTTGTAGCTCTAATATATTCACTCGCAGTTGCTCCAAATCTCATAAATTCAACTTGATGTTTCACTGCTATTGGGTTATAAAGTTTTGCTTGAGCTAAAACAGCTTTCACACCATTCTTTTTAACATCACAAACTTTTTTAACATTAACTTTAGATATATTTGCAGAGGAAAGATTTTTACAATTCCCACTTATACAACCAAACGATACTGTTAATGCTATGGCTATTGTTATACTATATATACTTTTCATAATAATTCCTTTTATCTTCTAACATCTAAGGCTATATTCATACCATTTGACATATAACTCATAAAATATAAAACATTATTTGACCAAGTGCTTCCTGGCTTATGAGGTTTTTCACCTTCATCTCTATTACAACCACCAAGTCTACCTTCAAGAGTAAACATTTTACCCTTTCCAACTCTATAAACAGGAAAATGTGTAACATGACCTAACAATGGAGACATAAGTTGTAGCCTAACTCTTTGACCTGCACCTTGAACATGACAAGTTGCACAAGAAAGCTTTAAATAACCTCTTTGAGAATAATAACCTTTTTTACCATCTTCATAAGCTAGTGCTGCTTTTGCACTATTAATAGAAATATCAATTTTTTTATCATTTTCAGCGGCCATATTCATAAGGTATGCTTGAACATGAGCCATTTTTCCTTTTTTCATATTCCAAACTTTTTTACCTTTTTTATTTTTAAGTTTGTCTAATCCTGCTTTTTTAGCACAAGTCATTAATGCACCAGACAAAGTTACAACTTTACCTTTAAATTCATCAAACATAGGATATTGATTTGCAGTGTTAGCTTTGAAACATTTTGTAAAATATTTTTTAAATAATTTCTCACCTTCTTCAACATTATCATCAAAAGGTGGCATTTCCATCTGATCATCTCGTGACATTTTTCCTATTTTATCAAATGCATATGTGCCAGCACCAAAGTCATTATGTTTTGGAGCTTTTTTAAATTTTTTTAATTCTTTTATTGTTGAATATGGGAAAAATTGATTTTTGTTTTTTGGCGCATCCTTAAATTTAGTTTCCATATATTTAATCAAGGCCATTCTGTCTTTTTCTGCTTGTAGATTAAACTGTCCTGCATTTAAAACACAAGCAGTAAGCATTATTAAAACAACAGTTTTTATAGTTTTTAATAACATAAATTATCCTTTATTATTTTTTAAATTAATATTAATTATCTAACTAATTTTTTTCGTACCTGTATGTGATTTACCTAATAGATCAGTCCATGCAATTTCAATTTTATCACCTTTTTTAGCACCTTTAAATGAAAATTTTAAGTAAGGGTTCTTTGATAAAAACTGACTTGTCGATACTTCGTATACTGTTGTTTTGCCATTTAGTTTTCCAGTAATGTATGTAATGAAATTAGCTTTTTTCTTCTTTTTCTTTGCTTCGTCATAGCTCATCATTGGATGTTTAACCAGAGCTTTTACGGTTACGATTTTCTTTTTTAATTTCGCTTTAATTTTAATTTTTGCCATTATATTTTGTCCTTTTTATATTCTTATTAATTGTTGTGAATTCTTGTTAATTTTGTGAGTGCAAAATCAACCTCCACAACCACCAGCGGTAACTTTTACTATTTGTTCAGCAGAATATAATTTTCCATCAACTTCTGCTACGACTTTAACAGTTCCTGTTTGAGCCATTTTAATTCTTATTGAATAATTAGGTATACTATTTTTATCTATTGTAAATACAGCAACAGTTGCTTCTGGATTAGAACTTTGAAATATTCCAATTGTTTTAGCATTTAATTTAGTGGATACCGTAACAGGTATTACTGCACCATTTTCTGCAATTGCAGGAGCTTTTAATTTTATTTTTTTATTCATAGTTTTCGATGAACCAAATAGTTCTTTTATAGCTGCATTCATTCCATCTAAATTTGTTGCATCTATTTTTTTATTTTTCATTGAATTTGTTGTTGACCATGCTTTTGGTTTAGTTGTTCTAAAATCTATTGCACTTAAAGTTGATGGGGCAATACTAAGGGCAGCTACACCTAGACCTAATCCTAAAAATTTTCTTCTTTCCATTTTTTATCCTTAATTTTAATTAATTGTTTTTAAATAAGCAACTAATGCTTTGATTTGTTTGTCATTTAGCCAACCATTTTTACCAAATGCAGGCATCGCAGTTACTGGTTGTAATGTATTTGGATTATATATTTTGTCATACAGTGCTTGTTCTGGCCATGCAGATAAATACGCTAATTTTGGTCCTAAATTACCAGGATTGTTAATTTTTTTGCCATTTACATCATGACAAGCAAGACAATTACCAAGTTTTTTTGTATTAAATATTTTTTCACCATCTTTAACCATGTTAGCATAACCTGCTGTAGCTATTAAACCACTAATAGTTAATGCTAAAAATAACTTATTGAAAATTTTCATGTTTACTCCTTTTTTAATAACACTAAATAAATCAACATTGAACTTAGTATCAATTAAATACTAAAACATGAAATTATAATCTAATTTAGATATGTATGTCAAGGTTTTTGATAGATATATAGTATAATTTTTTCTTATATAATTATAAGTTTATAACATTATAAGTATAGCAAAAGCCTGTTTGTTTGTATTATTGATAAATATTGCTTAATATGAGATTGCATACATAGGTTTAATGATGTATCATAAAGTAACATTTATAATGTAAAAAGACCTTGATACAAAAGCTATCAAGGTCTTTAAAAGTTTAAATCGTTTTAATTAATAAATTTTTATTTACTATCATCGATCATATAGTCAATAATTTCTTTTACTTGAGCATCACTCAAGCTCATATTTCCACCTTTTGGAGGCATACCATTTATCCCATTTATTGCATTATGATAAACCTTTTCAATACCTTTTTCCATGACACTATTCCAAGCTTCTTTGTTTCCAACAACAGGAGCACCAATTGCAGCATTTGCATGACATGCACTACAACTTGTTTCGTACTCAGATTTTCCAGGATGTTCAGGAGCTGTTTTTTTAACTTCTGGTAGATCTCTTAGTGTTGAAGGTTCTGGAGTTATTCCTTTGAGTTCATTTTTTATTCTTAATATAGGAACCTCTCCTTTTATACAATCTGTCATACATCTTTTACCAGCACCATAATTTTTAGGATCTGATAAATATTTTGTCATATTGTCTACACCTTGTTGAGGGTTTTTTGGAGTATCTACATTTGGATAAAAACCTTTTGCATTTGGCATAACAATAGATTTGTATTTTTCTTGATCCATAATAAAATCTTCTTCCATATCAGTACCGTTGAATTGAACACCATTTTCCATTAGTAAGTAAGCTGCTATTGCATAAGTCTCACTATTAGATAAGCTTTTTGGATGTGGAAATGGCATTCCATCTTGAATATACCAAAAAAGTGTGCTAGCATATGGCCAATAACTACCAATTCTTTTTGATGGTGGCTCTTCGTTTGGCACTTTATCTGCTGGGTTTTTTAATTGATTTGTTAGAGATTCAATATCTCCACCTGAAAGAGCTGGATAGCCACCTTGTCCCCCAGAACCAAAGTCTCCATGACACATAGAGCACTGCGCATCATAAAGTTCATTTCCCCACTCGATACTACCTTGTGCAATTTTTTTACTACCATCAGCATTTAGCACTACTTTTCCATGTTTTGTATCATATTTTGGCAGTCCTGTACCATCTGGCATAACATCAACATCCCATGCTGCAATCTCTGTAGGAGTTGGTGCTCTACCTTTTGAAGTTACTTTGATATTTTGATTATTTACGTAATATGAAGTATATTTGCCATTTTTTGTTTCATAGAAAATAGCACCATCTACAGATTTATTCATTGATTTCATATTTGTGTTAGTTGTCTTTATATTTTTAGGCTTATTATCGATACATCCTGACATCAAAATAAGTGAAACAGATAATCCAACCCCAATAAGTGATTTTTTAAGCTTTGTGTTTTCTAATGTGTACATTATTAACCTTTCCTTTACTAGTTACTTCCCATGTTACAATGGCATTTCTATGATAAACTGACTCAACACCAACAGCAGAAGTTTCTTGATCGATTGTTGGCTGAGTATTGCTTGAGTCATCAGTCGCACGACTTGATAACATTAATGGCTTTCCATCCCATTTCATAATGTAGCTAAATCTTGTCCAAGCTTTAGGCAATACTAAACCTTTAAAACTAGCCTCTATCCAGTTGTCTCCACCATCAAGTGAAATATCAACATGTTTAATTGTTCCAAACCCAGACCATGCTAAACCTTCAACTTCAACTAAATCACCAGCTTTTAAGTCAGTCCATGGTTTTTCAGGACAAGGTGATGTGATAACTGAATTTACTTCATTTGGCCAGAAATATTGAATAGCACGCCCATCTTTTTGCAACATTGTATATTTAGATGTTTCCTCTTTTGAGTGCCATGGTTTATCTGAAAATTCTAGTCTTTTTAACCATTTAGTATTTAGATTACCTTCCCAGCCTGGAACTAATAATCTTACTGGATAACCTTGCTCCGGTCTTAAAGCTTCACCATTTTGTCCCCAAACTAACATAGCGTCATCAAGTGCTTTTGCCGTTGGAATTGTTCGAGGATTTCCAGCATTGTCACTACCTTCAGCCATCATCCATACAGCATCTTTATCTAAACCTAGATCATCTAAAATAGTTTTTAACATAACACCAGTCCAAGATGCACACGATACCATACCTTTCATAAACTGAAGATTATTAAGTTGAGGAGCTCTCCATCCAGTAGATCCATTTGCAGGACATTCTATAAAATATGTTCTAGTTTCACTTGGATATCTTTTTAGTTGGTCTAATGTTAAAATGATCTCTTTTTTCATTTTCCCATGAATCATAAGTCTATATTTATTTGGATCAACTATTGCCGTACCTCCATGATCTCTACAGAAAAACAACCCATTTGGAGTAATGATTCCTTCAGATTCATGTATTGGACACATAGATACAGATGCATACATATCGCCAGAAGATAGTAAATCCATCGTTCTTCTTATATTTCTGTGTTCATAAGGCGATGGAATACCATATCTGTTGTTATCCACAGGAAGACCTAATTTAGTCCCCCATTCAGTTTCATTTGTAATTGCTAAATCGTCTGCTTTAAGTTTTATTGGTGATAAAACGCTGGCAGCCGCTATAGCACTCACAGAGTACGCAGCAGTTTTTTTTAAAAAATCTCTTCTTGTTATTTTTTTAGAGTTTGTGCTCGACTTTTTCATTTGTTCTCCTTTAAAATTTATTGAATTATAGTTAAAAATAGTTTGAAATGTCAAGCATAATTAGGTAATTATGATTTTATTTATATTTTGTTACAATTTTCATAAATATTGAATTATTAAAATAAAAAGTTATAGGTAAATACAAATGTTATTAGCTGATATAGGAAATACTAGGATTCACATTTACGATGGGAATAATGTAATACATTTTTCGCATGAAGATGCAATAAAGCAATATGCAGAAAAAGAATTAAAATATATAATAGTTAAACATCAGTTAAGACAGAAGCTTAAATCGCTAAAAAATTGGACAGATATTTCTTGTCAAATTAAAATAAAAAACCAATACCATACTATGGGAGCAGATCGTAAAGCACTTTGTCTTTCTCATGAACACGGAATTTTTGTAAATGCTGGAACCGCTATTAGTGTTGATGTTGTAGAAAATGGTATTTATCAAGGAGGATTTTTACTTCCTGGATTAAAAGCATATATTAATAGTTATGCAAATATTTCTTCTTCTTTAAAAATAGATCTAGATAGAAATATAAACTTAGATAAATTACCTATTGGTACCGTTGAGGGAATTAGCTATGGAATTATTTGTTCACTTAAGACAATTATAGATAAGCATAAAAATGGCAAACTTCTTTATATAACAGGCGGAGATGGTAAATTTCTAACTTCTTTTTTTAAAGGAGCTATTTTTGATGAAAGATTAGTTTTTTTTGGTATTAAAAAGAAGCTTAACGAAAGGTAGATAATTATTATTTTATTTATATTTTGTTACAATTCGAGAATATGATGTAGTATAGGATGTGTGGATGATAAAGTGTTAAACGGTAAAGCTGGAAAGATTTTGAGTTTATTTGTCTCAAATGCAACAACCATGAACCAAGAAAATATGGTTAGTATAACTTTAGATAAAAACGGTATAGTTAGTGATAAATTTTACAATAAAAATATTAACAGATCAGTATTAATCACATCATGCAGTAGCTACTCTTTAGTTAGAGATAAAAAAATTGATATTAATTATGGCGATTTAGGTGAAAATTTATTGGTCGATTTTAATCCATATAAATTATCTATTGGTCAACAATTAAAAGTTGGTGATGCAATTTTGGAGATAAGTCAACATTGTACTTTGTGTAATAGTTTGTCAAGAATTAATAAAAATATACCAAAAATTTTAAAAAACGATAGAGGAATCTTTGCACAAGTGATTAAAAGTGGCACTATTAGTCAAGATGATGTTGTCACTTATTTAAATACAATCATCGAAACCAAATTATAACAAGGTAAATAAATATGTTTGAACAAACTCCATTGGAGATAGCACTTGCACACTCAATGACTAAAGACGAATATGAAACAGTATTAGTAATGCTTGGTCGCGAACCAAACTATATAGAAATAGGTGTGATATCTGCTATGTGGAGTGAACATTGCTCTTACAAATCTAGTAAAAAATACCTAAACAGTTTTCCAACATCTGCTCCATGGGTAATTCAAGGACCAGGAGAGAATGCAGGGGTTATTGATATAGGAGATGGTTACGCAGCTGTCTTTAAAATGGAATCACATAATCATCCAAGTTTTATAGAGCCTTATCAAGGAGCAGCTACAGGTGTTGGTGGGATTTTGCGAGATGTATTTACAATGGGAGCAAGACCAATTGCAAATATGAATTTAATTCAATTTGCAAATATAGATGAAGATAGTAAAGTTGCTAAAAAACATAGGTTTCTTTTACGAGGTGTTGTTGAAGGAATCGGTGGTTATGGAAATTGTATGGGGGTTCCTACTGTTGGAGGGCAAACAGGTTTTGAAAATTGTTACGCAGGAAATAATATTGTAAATGCTTTTACTTTAGGACTTGCTAAAAAAGATGAAATTTTTTTAGGTCTAGCTTCTGGAATAGGAAATCCTGTAATGTATGTAGGAAGTAAAACGGGCAGAGATGGGTTAGGTGGAGCGGTTATGTCTTCCGTCGCATTTAATGAAAGTACTGAGTCTAAACGACCAACTGTACAAGTAGGAGATCCATTTACAGAAAAACTTCTACTTGAAGCTTGTCTTGAACTATTTAAAAAAGATTTGATTATAGGCATTCAAGATATGGGTGCTGCTGGATTAACTTCATCATCTTTTGAGATGGCTGGACGAAGTGGTTCTGGAATGAAATTAAATTTAGATAAAGTACCTGCGCGAGAAGAAAATATGACCCCTTATGATTTTATGTTGAGTGAATCGCAAGAGAGAATGTTGATATGTGCTAAAAAAGGTTGTGAACAAGCTGTTATTGATATATTTGAAAAATGGGAATTAAGCGTTGCTGTTATAGGAGAAGTTACAAACACTGGGAATATGGAGCTTTTTTGGCATGGGAAAAAGTGTGCAGATATTCCAATTCAACCACTTTCTGAAGAAGCACCTATTTTGGACAGACCTGTTGCGAAGCCTGCATATCTAGACAATATTGGAAATATTAAAATGGAAAAACAGTTAAGCTCTACAGATGCTTTTGATATTCTTTGGGGCGCATTAGAAGTTGTAGATAAGTCATTTATTTACAATCAGTATGACTCTATGGTGCAAACGAACACTATAAAAAGACCAGGAAACTTAGATGCTTCTGTTGTTCGTATAAAGGAGACAGGAAAAGCTCTTGCTATGAGTGCTGACTGCAATACAAGATACTGTTATATTGATCCTCAAAATGGAAGTACAGCAGCAGTTATGGAAGCAGGACGAAATGTTGCTATGACAGGGGCTCGTCCACTTGCTATTACAGACTGTTTAAATTTTGGTAACCCAGAAGATCCAGAAGTTATGTGGCAATTTATGAAATCATGCGATGGTATCAAAGATGCTTGTAAAGCTCTTAATACCCCTGTCATTGGTGGTAATGTATCGTTATATAATGAAACTAATGGTGTTAGTATTTTTCCTACACCATCAATCGCAACTGTTGGAGTTAATGATGATATGAATAATGTACTACCAAGTCATTTTCAAAATGATGGAAATTATATTTGTTTAATCGGAGAATCTTACAGTGAATTTGGAGGAAGCTTATATTTAAAAGAAATAGAAGGGCAAATAGCAGGAACTTGTCCTGCTGTTGATTTTGATGCAGAACTTATGCTTTGGGATATTGTCATAGAAGCAAATAAACAACATCTGTTAGAGTCTGCCAAAGATGTAAATGTTGGCGGAGTGGCTATTGCAATAGCAAAAATGTGTGCTGTCGGAGATATGGGTTGTGATGTAAATGTATCATTTGAAAATGAAAAAGATATATTTTCTGAATCATTAAGCCGTGCTATAGTTGAAATAAAACCTGGAAATATACAAACATTTAATGATTTAGCTCATAAAATAGGTATTAGTTATAGTTGTATTGGTAAAACAGGGGGTGATGTATTAGCTATTAATAGTTTATACAGAACAATGGATAAAGTAAAAAATGTTTATTTTAATAAATTTCAAGAGATAATCGAACAGGACTTATAGGCCTATTATTAAAAATTATGTAGAAGTTTAGCTCTTTGTTGTTTGTAATAAGGTGATGCTAATTTTTCTAATTGTTTTTTACTAAAAGGCGAACCTTTCATAATTTTACCTTTTAATATATCTTTGTTGATTAAATTGTTATCAAGCATAATCTTATTTTCATGACACATCTCGCATGACTTTGCTTTTTTTGTGATAGTGTGAGGTACTTTTGGTAAAAAAACTTCTATTTTTTGATTTTCTATTTTATTTATATTATTTAAAATCATATTATTATTTTTATCTTTGTAGCTAATGTTATATTGAAACATAGGTTTTGCTATTTTTATTTTTTTATTTTCATCATTTATTAGAAAAAAATTCTCCCATCTACGAAACAGCCAACCACTATACCAAACACCATTTTTTAATTCGTCGGTAATATAATCTGGCATCTGTGGTTTTGTTGTATTTTTATTTTTTAAGGCTTTAGTTAAAAATTGTTCAAGATAAATATCATCTTGCACTTTTAATCTTTTCCATTGCGCATAGTTATTCGTATCATCTCTAAAAACATTTAGCTCATAACTACTTATATTCCAAGAACTATGACAAGCACTACATGAAATTTTTTTGTGATATTTTTTGTGATTTGTTTTAGATATATTTTTATGACAAGATTTACAATTGATTTTCTCCTCCCAATTATTTGATAATGTCATTTTATGACACGCAGTACATTGCATACCACTCTTATAATGAATATCAACCGATAAATTATGAAAATCAATTCCATATGGACGAGAAGGATAATAGCCATCCTTAGTAATTGGCGTGCGATACGACTTGTCGTAGTCATGCGGAAATAATCCTAAATAATCAGTGCCTATAAATTCATTGTTATGACACTTTAAGCATTTTTGTTGCGTAGGCTTTGCTTTTTTAGAATCATATTTATTTTTATGTGGATTATGACATGCTAAACATATATTGTTCGTGTTGTTTATAGTTTTGCTATTTAAATGGCATCTTAAACATTTTCTTCTTAAAAAATCATCTACTAGATCAGATGGTTTTATGATATTTAATTTGGGATGAGGTATATTTTGTAAAGTTACATTACTGTTCTTTATACCCCAGGTTTTTCTAGTTATATTAATACTATTTTTAAGAGTATAATGATTTGATTTTTTACATTGCATCATTTTTTTTGGATGACAAATTAAACATTCATTGCCATAAACAAAAGATGCAAATAACAAAACTATACGAAATAACATTTATGATTTATTCGATATATCTAACTATATCTTTGGCAAATTTGAGAAAAAAATAATGATCGCCATTATAAGCTTTGAATTTGCTATTATTTATTAATTTATGGATTGTATATCCAGAACTTAAAGTTGTAGCATTATCTTCTTTTCCCCAGAAAATCAGAGTATCTCCTGCGTATTCTTGAAAACTTTTACTAAAATCTTCATCAACTACATTTTTAAAAGTTTCATACATATTTTCGCTCATCTTATTGACATCTTTGCTTCTTAATAGTTTATTTATTTTTCCCAAACCAAACCTATTAAAAATTTTTGCCATTCTTATAGTTAGTAATGTTTTTGTTGATTTGGTTTCAATAATTCCTGCACTACTTAAAAGTACAAGTATTTTTGGGTGTAATAATGTTGCTATCTTTCCACCAAATGAGTGTCCTACTATTGTCTTAATATTATTAGTTAAAAAAGTTTGATCTATAAATTTTTGTATAATATCAGAATAGTTTTTTGTTGTTAAGATGTAATCATTGCTACTGTTTCCAAATCCAGGCATATCTATATATATATGTTGTAAGTTTGGCAAATATTGACAAAAAGCTTGTTTCATGATCTCTTTATTTGAACCCCAGCCATGCAAAAAAATAATTGTATTTTTACAAGACTGGTTGATAATTTCATAGCTTATATTAAAAGATTTGTTATTGTATATTATTTGTTTAAGTGCCATTTTGAATAATTGTAACATACAATCGCTTTTAATATTAAATCAAATATCTATTTCTTTAATTTTCCAAGGTAGTCCTTGAGTCATCATCTCATCTAAAAAAGGTTGTGCATTAAATTCTTCAATATTCCTAGCACCTTTTAACTTCCAAATATTATCATATATAAGTTTTGCGCCTATCATAGCAGGTACTCCTGTGGTATAGCTAACAGCTTGTGCTGTAGTTTCTTTGTAACACTCTTGGTGATCGCAAACTTGATAAATATAGTATTTTTTTCTCACCTTTTTTTTTAAGCCCTCAACTACACAACCAATATTTGTTTTTCCTGTAGTTTGTTTGCCTAAAGATTTTGGATCTGGCAAAAGAGTGCTTAAGAATTCAATGGGAGCAATCATCTCCCCCTTATGTAGTATTGGAGTTATATTTAACATACCAACATTTTGCAGACACTTCATATGGGTAATATATGTATCTGAAAATGTCATAAAAAATCTAATTCTTTTTAGAGCTTTTATATTTTTAGATAAGCTTTCTAATTCTTCGTGATAGAGCAAATAAGATACTCTTGTGCCAATATCAGGATAGTCCCAATTAATTCTTACCTCTAACGGTTTGGTGGTTATCCATTTTCCATCTTCCCAGTATTTACCATTAGCACTTACTTCTCGTAAATTTATTTCAGGATTAAAATTTGTTGCAAAAGGGTAACCGTGATCTCCATCATTACAATCTAAAATATCGATATATTCTATAGTATCAAGATAATTTTGTTTAATATACTTTATAAATACACCTGTAACTCCAGGATCAAAACCACTTCCTAGAAGTGCAGTTATATTTTGATGTTTAAAATTATTATTTCTAGACCATTGTTCTTTATACTGAAAATTTGCTTCACTGGGATGCTCATAGTTTGCAGTATCTATATAATGTGTTTTAGTAGCACTACAAGCATCCATTATTGTTAAGTCCTGATAGGGTAGGGCAATATTTAAAACAACTTTACAATTTATTTTATTAATAAGTTTAATTAAATCTTGTGTATCGTTGGCATCAACAATAGCAACTGATATATCAACACCAACTTTTTCTTTAACCATTTTTTTAATATCTACACATTTTTGAAGTGTTCTACTAGCAAGTGTTATGGTTTTAAATGTTTTTATATTTTTTGCACATTTTAAAGTAGCAACAGTAGATACTCCTCCAGCCCCTATAATCAATAATCCTTTTTTAGACATTTATAAAAAACTTTTTTTGTCTTTTACCATAACCTTCATAAGTGCTGGCACTAAAAAGAAATCTGCAAGTAAAGCTACCATAATAGCAATACCTGTAAGAAGTCCAAAATTAAATATATTTGACATAGAAGCACCCATAAATACAAAGAATCCAAATGTAAGTACAATCGTTGTAACTATCATGGCTTTCCCAGATGTTAAAAGGGTCATTTCAACCGCTTTATTTACATTATTGTATTGTTGTTCATATCTTCTAAAATTATGCATAAAATGTACCGTATCATCAACAGCGAGTCCTATTGCAATAGCACCTATTAGCATAGTAAACATATCAAGCGGCATATCAAATATCACCATCACTGTTGTCATTATAAGTATTGGTGAGATATTTGGTATCATTGAAATTAGCCCGATTTTAATATTTCCTATTAATATTAACATCATTATTGTAATAAGTACTATTGCTAATATATATGATACTGCACTACTGCTCATCGCACCACTTATAATTCTAGCTAATAAATGCGATATCCCAGTGATCGATACTTCTACTTTCTCATCAAAGTTATTTTTTATAACCACTTTTAAATCTTTTAATAATTCTATATAATCGATCGCATCTAAAAATGGCACTTTTACTGTAATTTTAGCTTTTGCAAATCGACTATCTACAAAATCTTCCAAGTCATCACTTCCAGAGTTTTCAAACAAAAGCAACTCTTGCGCTATAAGATTTCTATCTGTTGGGATATTATATGCACTTTGATTATTTTCATGCAAGGCCTTATTTGTTTCTTTTATAATATCTACGATACTAGTTGTTTTTCCTATATAGTATTTATTTGTTTTCATTTGCAATAATTCATTTGTAAATTTATCTATTTTATTTAAAATTTCTGGCCCGTATAGTCCGTTCTCTTTTTTTGTATCAATTATAATTTCAAATGAAGATGATCCATTTAAATTGGTATCAAACATAGCAGTTGCCACTCTTATTTGGTTGTCTTTTTCAAACCATTTAATAGGATTATGTGAAAATCTAAGTTGAGATGCCAATGATATAGAAACAAATATAATAATAATAGATATTGTAATAATAATTTTCGGATAACTAACACTAATATGCGATACTTTTATGAGTATTTTATCTATAACAGATGTATGATTTTTGTCTTGTGATTTTCTATCTTTTGCTTTTATTTTAAGTAATGCTAGCATAGCAGGTAGCAATACAACCGTATATAATAGTCCAAGAATAATACCCATACTAGCAAACTTACCTAAATTTGCAATTGGTGCAATAAGAGAAAATGAAAATGACCAAAGCCCAGCAGCCGTAGTAAGTGATGTCATAACAATGGCAAATCCACTATGTCCCATAGCATATCTTAAAGCATCTTTTTTATTTTTGATCTCATCATATTTATTATAAAAAATGCTAAGTAAATGTATGCTAGCACCTATCATAACAGCCAGTAAAAATGATGGTAATATTTGCGTAACTACTGTTATGGGAGCTTGAAATATAGCCATTAAAGATAAAGTGGTAATAATGGTGATGATCACTGTAACTAATGGTAAAATTACTCCTGATACTCTTCTAAACATGATTGCCAAAAATACAGCCATTGTAAGAAGTACAAGTTTGATAAACTTTTGCATATCATACTTCATTGCTGCTTTTAATTCAGATGCTACAACCGCACTTCCCGATATTAGTATTTTAAAATCTTCACTTTCATATTTTTTTACTATCTCTTTTACTTTTTCAATAGCTTTTACACTTTCAATATCACTTAAAAACTCTTTTTTAATATCTTCTTTTTTGAGAGTTTCTTCGCTAAAGTCATCATCATTTGCATCGGCAACGATATCTTCACCATTTTTATTTAAAGATGTGTATGTATTAGTGTCAATAATTATAGTTGTGATCGTACCTTTTTTATCAATAATAAGATTTTCTAGCAATGGATTGCTTTTTACTAATTCTTTTTTAAGTGCAAGTTGTTTTGCACTTGTAGGCAAATCTTCAAATAAATCATCTACGATTAACGAATCCGCAGTACCTCTTGTATTTCTGGCATTTATTAAAGAATTTACATCATCTATATATGGAACATTATTTTCTATATCCTTGTGTAATTTGCTCAATTTATTTAAAAAATTAATATTAAATACATCTTTTGTTTTAATAGCTACTAGTATCCTGTCATCATTCCCAAACTGTTTTTTAAATGCATCATATTGTAATCGCATTTCATCATTTTCATGCAAAAAACCTTCTGTTGATGTATCAGCTGTTAAATTTTTCATTTGCGAAGCCATTGCAACCACGATAAATAAGACCGCTAATATAACTTTGATTCTATTATCAAACACAAAATCTGAAAAATTTTCAAATTTCTTTTCTACTTTATTTTTCCAATTCATCTATTTGTTACCTTTAGTCAATAATTTAATCGATTATTATATTATTAAAGTATTAATATAGCATTAATAGGTAAAATATATTTATGATATATAATTTATGTGGAATAGACGAAGCAGGCAGAGGACCTCTTGCTGGTCCTTTGGTTGTGGCAGGTGTTGTGTTGCAGAATCAAATTAATGGATTGGATGATTCTAAAATAATAAGTGAAAAAAAACGACAATTGTTATTTGATAAAATAGTCAAAAATTCTCTATACCATATAGTGTTTGTTTGTAATAAAACTATTGACAATATAGGCTTAAGTAAGGCATTGGGTAAATCTATTAAAGAGATCATGGGAACTTTAAAAACTACAGACTATCTTGTAGATGGAAACACTTCGTTTGGTATAGAAAATTTAAAACATAAAATTAAAGCAGATGCTTCAATCAAAGAAGTAAGCGCCGCTTCTATCTTGGCAAAAGTTAGTAGAGATAAATTTATGTGTGATATTTCACATAAATATCCACAATACAATTTTGCCACGCATAAAGGTTATGGGACAAAAGCTCATATTTTAGCTATTAAAAATTTTGGACTATCTAACTTGCATAGAAAAAGTTTTAAAGTTAAATCATTAGAATAGTTTTATTTATATATTATAGAAAATATGTTAAACTACGAAAAATTAGGATATTTAAAATGAAAAAAATATTATTATTACTATTATTTGTAGGAGTTATTTTGTTTGCCAAAAATCCAATTGTTGTACTTCAAACAACTCAAGGTATGATAGAGCTAGAGCTTAAGCCAGATATTGCTCCAAAGGCTGTTGAAAATTTTATAACACATATTAAAAATGGATATTACAATGGTTTAATATTCCATAGAATTATTAAAAACTTTATGATTCAAGGTGGAGATCCTACTGGTACAGGAATGGGTGGAGAATCTATTTGGAAAGATAAGCCAAAATTTGAAGATGAATTTTCATCTAAAGCTACATTTAATAAAGCAGGCATCCTTGCTATGGCAAATTCTGGACCAAATACAAATGGGAGTCAATTTTTTATAACTACAGTTCCAACACCTTGGTTAAATGGCAGGCATACTATTTTTGGTGAAATTTTAAATAAAGAAAGTTATAGTGTGTTAAAAAAACTTGAAAGTGTTGATACTTTAAGTGGCGATAGACCAGCTACTACTCAAAAGATTATAAAAGCATATATTAAAAATATTTGAATCTATAAATATTTTCTTGATACAATAGATAACTTGTAGTTCTATTCATGGCTACTCTATTAAACTTAGTTCCATCATCATATTTTTTGATGTTAAAATTTTACAAGAAGAAATTATTACACTTGCAATTTTTTCATTAAATGAGAAAAACCCATAACTCTATTATCTACCTAAGAATTCGAAATTAATGGAATATTTTCATTTTTTAGATATTATTTATGTTTTAAGGGATAATATTTCGTTAGATTGATTTCAAATAAATATCCAAGTTTAAATTTATGAAACTTTATTTTTCCACTTTCAAAATCCTCTAAAACATCTCTCTCTACATCAGTTAAATTATAATCTTCTAATCCACCAACTTTTAAATAGGCTTCAAGATTTTTTATTCTTTTAGTTTCAATTATTATCATAATCAAATTTTTTATTTAAAAAGTGCAATGAATTTGATAAAAATAGTCTTTTATTTTGTGAAATAATTGAAGACTAAAGACAATATTTAATCAACTAGGTATTATAAAAATATTACTCATTTTTTATAATGCGCAAAAGTGCTTGCCACATAAATTGGTTTACTGCTTTTTGGTGACCACCTTTACTTTTGGCAACATGCACGCCCTTAGACTTTAAAAATTTAACCTCTTTTTGTGTAAGTCTACCAACATATGAATCGTTTTCTCCATAAATATACATGGTGTTATGTAAATCTACATTTCTCAATAATTTTATATAATTCTTTGAACCAAGAGCACCTGCAAGTTTTAGGCTATTTTTGTAACTGTATGGGTCGGATGAGTTTTCTTCTTTTGAACTATCGTGAACAATTTGAGTACCATTTTTAAAGAACAACTCGTCCCCTTTGCTAAAGCCTTTCCAAAAAGCTTCTTGCATCGCCAAACGCCCAACAGCGATGATTGTTCCAGTTAGTTTATCTGAACCATACTTTGCTAAATAATCTTGCACAACAAATGCACCAAAAGAGCTACCAACTAAATAAACTTTTTTTCCCTTGTTGTGAAAAAAATCTATTGTTTTTGCAAGCATATCTATTGTCTTTTTGTCAAACTTTTTTGCTTCTTCAAAACTAATATCTCTAGTTACAAATAAATGACGATACTTTGTTTGATATTGATGCACATAAACTACTAAAGAATTTTTTAGTTCTTCTAATGGAGCATTTAGTAATGGTTTATGCGGAAACTGCTCTGGTTCTAGGTAAAATACAGGACCTCCTTGACTACAAATTAAAACTGTATCTGAATCCCAGTTTCCTCGATATTCAAAGTTACTAAATACTTTATTAATATAGACAGAATGATCAGCAGATTTTCTATTTACATTATTGTTACATCCTGTCATAAACAATCCAAATACAACTAAGAAAAGAAAAGAATGTTTTGCTACATCTTTATAATATGTTTTTATTTCCATTATTAAATACTCCATTTTACATAATTTAATTATTAGTACTTATTTTATACTAATTAACCTTGAATTTCTATTATTGTAAATTAGTACATCATAAAAAAGTTTCAAAGTGATAATTATTAAGTGAAGTGGTGGGTCATGGAGGACTCGAACCTCCGACCACTCGGTTATGAGCCGAGTGCTCTAACCAACTGAGCTAATGACCCTATTATTAAAATAAGTGGCGAAATTGTATCTAAAAAAACTTACAAAAAAATAAAATCTATATTGTTGTGTTAAATAAAAAGCCAAACAGAAAAACTATTTGGCTTTTTATTTTAATGGTAATTTCTTTTTTAAAGATTACCCTAAAAATGGATTTGCATATAGTGCGATTAATGCAATTACTAGCGTATAAATAACTTGAGCTTCAATCATAGCAAGTGCTATAAACATTGTAGTCATAAGTTTTCCACCCATACCTGGATTTCTTGCAGTCCCAGCAATAGTAGCAGCAGCAGTATTTCCCATACCAATAGCACCACCCATAGCAGCAATACCAAGACCAACACCAGCAGCTAATACAGAGTATGCTTGTACTGTAGAATCTGCTTCACCAGCAAATGCAGCAGTTGCTAATGCAACCATTAAAAATAAAACTTTTTTCATAAGTTTTCCTTTGTGTAAAATTTAATTACAAAGTTTGTTCGGCTAGCGTAACCATATCCAAAAAGATACAGCAATATAAACATAAATGCTTATATTTTCCTACTTAATACTTTGATTGATGAATTATATAAAAATATAGATTAAATTTAAGCAAATAATCATATCAAAGATTAATATTATTAAATAAGACTATTTTTATCTTGTTTAAGTTACACTTCTAAATATTAAATACAATATAAACATTAAGGCGATAATTATGGAAGTATATTTAGATAATAATTCTACAACACAAATTGATCCAGCAGTACAAGCATTATATTGCGAAAGTACAAAATTTTTTGGAAATGCAAATGTAATTTATAAACAAGGTATTGAAACTCGAAAAGAGTTAAATATAGCTTATGATAAACTTTATAATAGTTTAAATGCAAGCGATGATGATGACATAGTATTTACATCTTCTACGACAGAAGGTAATAACACAGTTATTAAAACATTTTTAGATGCATTTTTAAAAGGTAGTGGGAAAAATCATATTATTTCAACTGTTGCAGAACATGCATCAGTAAAGTCGCCCCTTAATTATTGTAAAAGTTTTGGTATGGAGGTTACTTATTTATGTACTGACGAAAATGGTTTAATTTCTATTGAAGAATTAAAAAATACTATTACTGATAAAACAGCGTTAGTAACTGTACTTTTTGCCTCAAATGAAACAGGGGCAATTCAGCCTATCAAAGATATAGCAAGAATATGTCAAGGTCAAAATATACCTTTTCACACTGATGCTGCTCAAGCTATTGGGAAAATAAAAATTGATCTACAAGATTTGGGTGTTGATTATTTTACATGGTCAGCACACAAATTTCACGGACCCAAAGGGGTTGGTGGTTTATTTGTAAAAGCTAATACCCCTTATGTGTCATTGATTCATGGAAGTAAAAATGTGATGGGTGGAAAAAGAGCAGGAAGTATATACAACAATGGTGCATTTGCAATGGCACAAGCATTAGAAATCGCAAATTCGGATATGAATATCGCATATATTAAAAATCATATCGGAGTATTAAGGGACAAATTAGAAGAAGCAATTTTAGACATACCAGATACAAAATCTTATGTACCAAAAGAGTATAGATTAAATAATATAGTTGTTGCTTCTTTTAAAGGTATAGAAGGTGAGGCGATGCTTTGGGATATGAATGAAAATGGTATTTATATATCAACTGGCAGTTCATGTTCTAGTGAAGATTTAGAAGCTTCAGCTGTTGTTGAAGCTTTGGGTGAAAAAGTAGAAATTGCAAATGCAACTGTTATGTTTGCACTGAGTAAATTTACAACTAGCGAAGAGATTGACTATGTAATTGAAAACCTGCAACCAATTACCAAAAGAATTAGAGAAATATCTATGACTTATGCTAAGCAAGAAGCTTTTAGTGCATATATCGAGGATCATTAAAAAGACAAAAGGAGAATAATATTATGGCAAGAAGTGATATGATTAGTGGAAATGTATGGGAACAATATAGTAAAAAAGTTCAAGATAGAATGAATAGCCCAGTAGCAATGGGTGAGTTAAATCAAGAAGATGCCAAAAGGCTTGGTGGAAAATTAATCGTTGCAGATTTTGGGGCGGAGAGCTGTGGAGATGCTGTAAGATTGTTTTGGGTTGTTGATGAAAAAACTGATACTATTTTAGAAAGTAAATTTAAATCTTTTGGTTGTGGAACCGCAATCGCATCTAGTGATGCTATGGCCGAACTATGTATTGGTAAAAAAGTTGATGAAGCAATTCATATTACAAATACTGAAGTTGAGCAATTTTTAAGGGATGATGATGGCACACCAGCAGTACCGCCTCAAAAAATGCATTGTTCTGTAATGGCTTATGATGTTATACTTGAAGCTGTTGCACAATATAAAGGTGTGGATAGAGAAACTCTAGAAAATCAAGATATTGTTTGTGAATGTGCTAGAAAAACCAAACAAGATATTGTTACAGCTATTAAAGATAATGATTTGAAAACTATTGAAGAAGTTGTAGCTACTACAAAAGCAGGAAGTTTTTGTAAATCATGTGTTAGACCTGGTGGTCATGAACCAAAAGATATCTATTTGGTAGATATTTTAGCTGATGTTAGAGCAGAAATGGATCAAGCAAAATTAGAAGAGGCTGCAAACACTATTCAATCTGGAGTTAACTCATTTGATAAGATGACAATAGTTCAAAGAATAAAAGCTGTTGATGCCGTAATTGATGAATATATTAGACCTATGCTAGTTATGGATGGTGGCGATATGGAGATAATAGACATTAAAGAAAATCTTCCTTATTATGATATTTATATTCGATATTTAGGTGCTTGCGGAAGTTGTGCAAGTGGCAGTACTGGTACACTTTATGCAATTGAATCTACACTTAAAGCAAAAGTAGATGAAAATATTAGAGTTTTACCAGTTTAGTAAACTATAAAAAATTATAAAAATAACAATAAAATAAGAAAGGAAATTAAAATGAGTTTATACCCAAAAGATGCAGTAGAGATAGAAGTGAGTGGAGCAACAGTAGCATTTATGAAATATGAAAAAGATGGAGTTGTATATATTCAATTTGATAGTAGTAAATCAGGACATCCAGAACCTATGATAAATGCAATGAGTGGTCTTCAAGTTCTTCAAGATAGAGAAAAATTAGAGATGATAAACAGTAAGGCTCCCATGGGCTTGTTTCCAAAGATTGAGGAAGATTTTAACTTTGAAATTGAAGAGTTAGCAGATGGTAGAGTAAAAACTACTTTTATAAAAAGAGCCAATGGAGAAGCTAAAACAGATTTTACAGCTACAAGTTGTAGTGGTGGTGGTTGTCAGAACTAATGGCCATTTCACAAGATTTTGCACCACCCTTTAGATTAATAGCACCTTACTTTGTAATAGGTGCTATTTTCTTAGTGTTAAGTGTTGCTTTGCTTTTTAGATTTGATATTTCTACAATAGGAAGTATGGATAGTATCGCATTATCATGGGTACATATTTTTTTACTTGGATTTGTGATGATGGTTATATTTGGTGCCATGGCACAATTAGTACCTGTTGTACTTGAAGTTGGACATTTTGCTGTTGATTTGTATTATGTTATATACCCCTTGCTTGTAATAGGTACATTGCTTATGGGATATGGGTTTTTAACTAGTCCCGCACTTTTACCTTATGGTGGCATAGTTGTACTTGTAGCATTACTTATTTTTGTACTTGAAACATTTTTAACAATCAATAAGATAAAAAAACTAAATCTTGTAATGATGAGCGTATTACTCGCAAATATTTTTTTATTTATAGGGCTAGTTTTTGGAACTTTAATGGCATTAGGATATGCCGGTACTATTGAAATTAATAGTTTATCACTTCTTAAAGCACATATTTATTTGGTGCTTGGTGGATATGTTGGTATTACAATCATGGGAATGAGTTTGATACTTTTACCTATGTTTTGGTTATCTCATAATTTTAGTTGGAAACCAGTTCATTATGCTTTATGGTGTATGAGCATCGGTGTAATATTCGTAATGTTTTCAGTAATTTTTGATAATAATATTTTAGAATATAGTGGATATATTCTAAGTATAGTTGCACTTATATTGTATTTTTATCAAATATATTTGATTTATAAAACGAGAGTTAGAATGGATAATGATACCTATTTACATTCATTATTATTTTCTTATAGTAGTTTGTTTGTATCTTTAATTATGGGTGTTATTTATTTGATATTTCCAAATGAAAACTTATTATTAACTATTGGATGGGTATTATTTTTAGGCTTTATTACGTTTATGATTATGGGTCATTTGTATAAAATAGTGCCATTTCTAGTGTGGTATGAGAGGTTTTCTCCATTGATAGGAAAACAACAAGTACCAATGCTAGCTGATATGGTACCAGCATGGAGTGCTAAATTTCAATTTGCCTTTAGTTCAAGTGGAACGACAATCTGTGGTGCTGGGATATTGTTAGGTTCTAATGATATTTTTAAAGCAGGAATCAGTTTTTTATTTATAGGTAGTATATTTATGATAAAAGATTTAATGTATATGATAAATTTTAAATAAAGGATCAGAATGTCAATAGTAACAAAAGAAGAAATATTCAAAGCAGTATCAACTGTAAATGATCCAGAAGTCGGATTTAATCTTGTAGAGATGGGATTGATTTATGATGCAGTGTGTGATGAAGAGATGAATGTTAAGGTTATAATGACACTTAGTACAAAAGCATGTCCACTTCATCAAATGATTGTTCAATGGGTAGAAGAGGCAGTTTTAAGAGAATGCACAACTGTACAAAATGTTGAAGTGGAAGTAGTATGGGAGCCAGCTTGGAATATCACAATGGCTACTGACGAAGTTAAAAAGCAATTAAGTGGAATATAGTATGCAGTATCCTAAATTTTTTAATAATATTGATAAAGCAATTGCAGTAAAATAAAAACTAAATTAGGATTAGTTTTGTCACACTTTTAAGTATGAATTATAAATTTTAATGCCACAAGCTACAGTTGATGTAATCGTTGTTAGTTTGATAATTTATCTAATATAAATGTCTCTAAGTTTTTTTTGCTAATACCTTCAGCTAATGCTTGTTCAAAAATATTATTTATCTCTTTATGATATGTTTCATAAGGAAAAAATGGGAATTGTATCGCCCATGCTGCTTTAATTCTTTGTTGTGTTATAGCATCTCTGGCCCATTTTTTAAAAAAACTAAAAACACCGAATAAAAGTGCTGTAAAAAACATAGTTAAAATAATAGATGCATGACAATCTAAAAGAGTAAATAAGTTATGAAAAGCAAATGCAACTGGCACAATAATAATATGAGTTAATAATAAAAATACAATATAAGCACGACCTAGTTTTATCCTAAAGCCCAATATCGAACCATCAATTTTCATCCCTTCATTAAAAAGTTGATTTGCTTCTAATAAAACAGTAAATTTCACGGGTTGTTTTGAGATACTATAAATATATAGTATTATTTTGTTTTTAAACATTTTTATCCTTACTAACTAATGAATTTAATTTTATCCTATTTTACATCACTAGCTTATAAAACAAAAGGTTGCATATTTTTTTTAATTAAATTTAAAACTTTTTATTGTGAATAATTTTAAATAATCACCTTTTAAAGATTTTAATTCACTAGAAAAACCACTCTTAGAAAATAATACAAATATATCTATATCAATTTTAGCTTTTTTGCATCTCTCTTTTAAGTTTGTTAAAACAGCTTTGTTAATCTTAGAATTTGTATATTTGCACTCTCCTGCTATAGTTTGGCCATTTTTTGTTTTTACCAATAAATCAATATTTATATCATCATCCCAATATCGTCCAAGTTTGATAATAGTTTGTCCTTGTATTTTAGTAAATATATTTTGTCGAATTTTAAGTTTTATGATTTCATGTGATAATTGTTCAAATATCAATTGACTAAATTGTTCTTTTCTATTTTGGAAGACTAAAAAGAATTCTTCATAATTTCCATCTCGTATGCCTTTGAAAATAGGCGAAATACAAGCAAACCAAAACCTAACAAAAGGAGATTTAAATAATAATTTCTCAGAAACTGTGTATTGATTATTATTATTTGATAGACTTTGAAGCGATTTTTCTAATTTAAGTACTTTTGATTTGCAAAGATGATCAACTATACCTATACCTTCATCAAAAGAAATATTTGCTCTTTTAAATGCGGAATTGGTTCGTCTATCTCCTAATGCTATGCCTGTTAAAATAGAAGAATATAACTCACCACCACTTATGAGAGTATTAATATCATTTCTTAAATATTTATACTTATTTAAAATAAGTTTTTCAATTAGTTTTTCAATAGATATGCTAGTATTTATATGTATATTTAATCCACCAAAAATAGAAAAATATTTAATCGCTTCTTCTTGATTTGCTGGATTATTTTTCTTGCAAAAATCTTGAAAATCTTGCAGTAAGCTTTTGGTATTTGATATAATAATTTTATTTGACATGAAGTATTATGTTTGCGTAGAATCGCGTTTGTTGTATGATTTTAGAATAAGTAACACACCTATAATACCAGCTACAAATGAAGCAAAAAATATTCCTAATTTAACAGCATCGACCATGTTTTGTTCTGTAAATGCAAGTTGAGTTATAAATATGGACATCGTAAACCCAATACCACCTAAAAACCCAACAGCTACAATTTCATCCCAGCCTAAATTGTCTGGTTTTTTAACTATTTTTAATTTATGAGCTAAATATGTAAACCCAATTATCCCTATAGGTTTTCCTAATATAAGACCAAGTACAACACCTATGACTATCATTAAGTTTGCAGATATGGCTGAAAAATTCAATACCACTCCTGCATTTGAAAATGCAAATAATGGCATAATAATAAATGCTGAAAGTCCATGAAGTTGATGCTCTAATTTTACCAATGGATTTTGTACTCTATTGTAGTTGTAGGCTATATCCTCAAGAGTATCTATTTGATGATGATTAAGTATAGGTATACTATCTATACGTTGTTCAAATTCATTGATATATTCTTTGGTTGTTTGTATAAAATTATTTTCATTGATTTTAGAAGTAATAGGTATAGCAAAAGCTAAAAGAACACCAGCAATAGTTGCATGTATTCCAATAGCGTGTATAAAAATCCATAATGCAATACCTAATAATAAATATGGCAATAACATAGTTACTTTTTTATAATTTAAAATCCATATAAAAGCATATACAAATCCAGCATATAAAAAATATTGAACATTTATTTGACTTGTATAGACAGTAGCCACAACAATGACAGCACCCAAATCATCGACAACAGCAAGAGCCACTAAAAATAACTTTAAAGCAGGATTAACTCTTTTGCCTAAAAGCATGAGAACACCTAAAGCAAAAGCTATATCTGTAGCCATAGGCACACCAAAGCCTTTTGGAGTGTCAAGATTAAAAATTATATATACTATTGCAGGCACTATCATTCCTCCAATAGCCGCAACTATAGGAAAGCCAGCTTTTTTAATAGAGGATAATTCACCTATTAAAAGTTCTCTTTTGATTTCTAGTCCTACCATTAGAAAAAATAAAGCCATCAATCCATCATTTATCCAATGGATTAAATTCATTGATATGGTACTACTGCCTAGTGTTATGCCTAAATCCATATTCCATAATGCAAAATAATCATTACTTAATGTTGAATTGGCAACCATAACAGCCGCTATGGTTGCTATAAAAAGTAAAATACCACTAAACGACTCATCTTTGATAAATCTTTCAATTGCCTTTAGATGTTGATTCATTATCGTTTGACAAATTCTAGAACAGTTGCATTGATACAAAATCTTTGTTTACCATCAGATCTTGGGAATACATGTCCTAAATGGATACCACTTTTTTTAGCAATAACTTCAATTCTTTTCATCCCATAAGAGTTGTCTGCTTTTTGTATTGTAGCTCCATCAATAGCTTTATAGAAACTAAGCCATCCTGATTTTGAATTAAATCTATCTTTGGTATCAAAAAGAACGTCTCCTGATAATTTATCTATAAATACTCCATCAGGTGTATTTTTAAAAATATCATATTGTTTACAATATCTACCATCAGTTCCTTGGTTGAATGCTACATTATAGCTTTCAGAATTTTTACCTAATTTAAAATCACCTAAAGTTTTATAAAACTCTTTTGAATTTATAAAACCACGATGCACAATTATCTCTTTACCATCTTCTATAAATAATATAGTTGGTGTTGCATCTAGTTTTGTTTTAATATCAAAATCTTTTAAATCTTTTGCTAACACTGTTCTTAATGGGATCAAACCTTTGTAGACACTACTTATCTCTTTTTCAAATCTTTCACAATAAGGACAAAAGAATTCAGATTTTATAACAATCATTTCTTTTCCGCCCAAAGGTGTGATAGTTTTATTTTGATTTACGGAGTTAGTTTGTATGAACTTAACTCCAGTACTATGATTTGGACAATACCCATTCGGATTTTTTGCTAAATAATCTTGATGATATTGTTCTGCATCCCAAAATATATTTAGTTTGGAGATAGAAGTTACAATTTTACCATATCCTTTTTTAGTTAAGAGTTTTTGATATTGTTCTTTTGTTTGAAATGATATATTTTTTTGATTATCATTTGTGTAAAAGATAGCACTTCTGTAATTAGTTCCTACATCATTACCTTGTCGATTTAATTGTGTTGGATCATGTAGTTCCCAAAAAGCTATTATAAGTTTTTTTACATCTATTTTTGTTGTGTCAAATTTGACTTTTACGGCTTCTGTATGGTTGATTATTTTGCTATTCTTATCTAGATTTCGATATCTGAGCACATCTTTATATGTTGGATTTTTATAATTACCACCTGTGTATCCTGATTTTACATCAATGACACCGTCTGTGCATTCAAAGTGTTTTTCAACACCCCAAAAACATCCAGCGGCGAATACTATTTCGGCAATCATTACTCTACATCTGCATCTATTATATCATCATCCTCTTTTTTCTTTTTTTTGGTTGTTGCTTTGTCATTCGATCCACAAGAACCGCTTGCACAATCACCTTGCCCTTTTTTCATGGCAGCTTCCATGAGTTTACTGCTCACTTCAGAAAGTTCTTTTAATGATTTCTCAATATCCTCTTTTGTTGCATTTTCATTTTTTAATAACTCTTCAAGAGAAGCCGCCGCATCTACTATAGCCTTTTCTTCATCATCATTAAGTAACGTTTTGTCTTTATTTTCTTCTAATGACTTTTTTATTTGGTGAAGCATAGAATCTGCTTGATTTTTAGTCTCTATTACCTCTTTTTTCTTTTTGTCAGCTTCTTTATTAGATTCAGCTTCATTTACCATTTTCTCTATCTCTTCATCAGAAAGACCAGATGAACCAGAAATAGTAATTTTATTTTCTTTACCTGTACTTTTGTCTTTAGCAGATACATTTAGTACACCATTTGCATCAATATCAAATGTTACTTCAATTTGTGGCTGACCTTTTGGAGCTGGCGCTATATCGCTTAGTTCAAATTGACCTAAGTTTTTATTATCTTTTATAAATTCTCGCTCACCTTGCCCAACTACAATAGAAACTGCTGGTTGGTTGTCTTGTGCTGTACTAAAAGTTTGCGATTTTTTTACAGGGATTGTTGTCCCTTTTTCAATCAGTTTAGTCATAACTCCACCTAGAGTTTCAAGTCCAAGCGATAGCGGTGTAACATCAAGTAAAAGTATATCTTTAACATCACCTGTTAAAACGCCACCCTGGATAGCAGCACCCGCAGCAACAACTTCATCAGGATTTACCGAATTATTTAACTCTTTGCTAAAGTATCCTTTAACTACTTCTTGAGCTTTAGGGATTCTAGTAGATCCACCAACCATAATGATTTCATTTATTTCATTGCTATCTAAATTGGCATCATTTAAGGCAACTTTAATATGCTCCAATGTTTCACTGACTAGTTTTTCTGTCATAGCTTCAAATTTTGCTCTTGTTAATGACTGAACTAAATGTTTCGGTCCTGACGCATCTGCTGTTATAAATGGTAAATTAATTTCAGTTTCATTAGTTGAGCTTAATTCTATTTTGGCTTTTTCAGCTTCATCTTTAAGTCTTTGATGAGCCATTTTATCTTCTCTTAAATCAATACCATTATCTTTTTTAAATTCATCAGCTAACCAATCGATAATAACATTATCAAAATCATCCCCACCTAAAAAAGCATTTCCATCAGTAGAAAGAACTTCAAATGTACCATCACCAATTTCAAGTACTGTTACATCAAATGTACCACCACCTAGATCATATACTACAACTTTTTCTTCACCTTTTTTATCAAGACCATACGCAAGTGCAGCGGCTGTTGGTTCATTGATAATTCTTAATACATTAAGTCCAGCAATTGTTCCGGCTTCTTGCGTTGCTTTTCTTTGAGCGTCATTAAAATATGCTGGCACAGTAATAACTGCGTCAGTTACATTCTGACCAAGATAACTTTGAGCATCTGTTTTTAATTTGGTTAAGATTTTTGCAGAAATTTCTTGAGGTGTATATGTTTTACCATCAATTTCAACAGCAGCAGCCCCATTTCTATCTATAATTTTATATCCAACTTTATTAATAGCATCTTTTGTATGCTCTTCATCCATCATAAGACCCATAATTCTTTTTATAGAATATATAGTTTTTTCTGGATTTGTAATAGCTTGTCTTTTAGCAGGCTCACCTACTAAAACCTCGCCTTTGTCTGTAAAAGCTACAATACTTGGAGTTGTATTTTTACCCTCTTTGTTTGTAATTATTTTCGCTTCTCCACCTTCATATACCGATACACAGCTATTTGTTGTACCTAAATCTATTCCTATTGTTGCACCCATCTAAAAATCCTTTCGTTTTATTGTTTTTTTATTATCGTTTAATCTTTTATTAATATATTAGTTTCTTGACATTTCGGTCATATTCTAATTGTTTAATTTGCCACAGACACCATAGCTTCTCTTAAAAGTCTGTCTTTAAAAACATAACCTTTTTGCATCACTTGAACAATTTGACCAGATTGAATATCTTGACTATCTACTTTCATAACCGCATTATGATATTCTGGATTAAATTCATCATATTCAACTTCTGTTATATCGTATTTTTCAAATGCTTTGTTGAAAGATTTTACAGTAAGCTCAATACCCTCTTTTAATTTTTCGATAATTTGTTCAGCTTCGACATCACTGTTTACACTTAAAAGTGCCATTTGTAAGGCATCAATTGGTGCTAGTAAATCTTTGGCAAATTTTTCACTAGCATAATCAATAGCACTATATTTTTCTTTTTCTAATCTTTTTTTAATATTTTCAAAATCCGCATGTGTTCTTAAAAATTTATCTTCAGCTTCAGTAGCTTTTGCTTTGTATTCTTCCACTTTAGCTTCCATGATAGCTTTAAACTCTTCATCAAGTGAAGCAAATTTATTTTCTTCGGATACCTCTTTTGTATCGTCCATGATTGTATCATCTACAATATCTTCTATATCCTTAACTTCTTCTTTTTTTGTTTTTGTTTTTTTACTCATTGAATAACCTTTATTTAATTAGCACTCTCTTGCAAGTAGTGCTAAAATTATACCAGTTATTAATTAATTATAGCTTAATCTGGCACTTAAGTAATATGAGTGCTAAATAGGTTAAAGTTATCATAAGCCAGATAAGTTTAGAGAGATATATTGTTATAAAAATATTCAAAATCGCTCGACAAGCTACCAACTACGAGTATTTTAATATCAGTGCCATGAACTTTTGTATCATGACAAATTGCAATTTGCCCTTGCGGTAATAGCCCGTCAAGATATATCCCTTGTTTTAGTTTTAACATAACATCACCTTGTAAAAATAAGTTTACATTTTTTTCATCTAAATCACATTGAACTGCTAATTGTAAAAACTTTTTTATATTTATTATTTCAAAAATATTATTTTGTACATATTTACTTAATTCCATATGTAGATGATTTGCCCCAACTTGAGATGAAATTTCTAAAATATCATCAAATGTTCTATCTTTCATATCTGTTAAGAATTTGTAGAATGCATTATTAAACTCTATAGTAACAGCATAACTATCACATTGAGTGGTGAGTGGAAATTTATTAACAGATTGTCCCAAAAGTTTTGTTTTATAAAATTCCAAAATCATATAAACATTTTCTACATTTAAAATTCTATGTAATGTATCTGTTGTTTGTTGTCTTATAAAGACTGTTAATTCCATACTAGTTGCCAAATTAACTAATTGATCATAGTCAATATTTGTTAAATTAAATTTTAATCTTTTAGTCCAGTATTCTTTTAACGCTTCTGTTGTAGGAGTCCTGCCACTACTAATATGCTCTTGAGCTAGATAACCTTCATCACATAGTTTTTTGAAATAGCCACGAATTGTGGCAGGGGAAAAAGATATATCATACATTGATTTTAAACCATTTGAACTAATTGGTTCACGATTTTCTAGATAAGCTTTTATAATAGAGTGCAATAAAAATTCTTTTTTATCAAACATAATTTACCATCTTTTCTAAAATTATAGCAGTTAACAATTAAATTTAACTTAAATTAGCACTTGAGCTAATTGAGTGCTAATATGTAAGATTATTGTATTTTAAGTATTCATATTCTAAAATGACCAACAGTCATATAAAATAAAAAGGTAACTGATATGCCAAAAATAGTCGATAAACAACAAAAAAGAAAAGATATTGCCTTGAGTAGTACCGAGCTTTTTTGCCAAAAAGGTTTTTATAAACTTACAGTCAGCGAGGTTGCTTTAAATGCCAATATAGCCAAAGGCACTATATATAAATATTTTAAAAATAAAGAAGATATTGTATTTGCTATTATTGAATATGCACAAGACTCTTACGATCAAGAGGTACTTTTAAATATCCAAAATACCTCTTTAGCAGAAGAGAAAATATTGGCTTTATTCAATCTATGTATTGGTCAAGGGAAGCAAGATATTCAAAGGCGAAAGATATATAAAGAGTTTATATCAATTTGTTTAAATGAACCAAGTGTTCAGATAATTAATCTTCAAAAAGATATTAAAAAGAAATACACATCATGGTTAAGAGATATTTTACAAGATGGTATTGATAAAAAACTATTAAAGCCCGAAGTTTTAGAGTTTGTGGATGGGTTATATGCTATGGGTGAGAGTGTATTAATATTTTCACATTTAAAAAACTATAATGATGTTAATATGCTTCAAAAGCATATTAAATCGTTATTAAAATTAAACAGGAGCATTAAGGGATGATTAAAAAAGTATTATTATTTAGTTTACCATTATTTCTTTTTGCTAAAACTGTAAGTTTTCAAGAGGTACTAGAGCTTACATTGGCCAATAATAAAGAGTTACAAGCTAAAGAGTTGGATGTTAAAAAACAAGAGCAAAATATAAAAATAGTACAAGGTTATAATCAAGGTAAATTAGAATTTAGTGAAAATATATCTAGAACAAATAATGCAGGGTATGTTTTTGGCATGAAGATGGCTAGTAGAGAAGCACAAATGTCTGATTTTGGTTTTACTACAGCTAATTTTGCAACTATGTCAAGTATGATAACAGCAGGACAAGAGATAGGTGGAATAAAGCCTAATAATCTAAATAAACCAGATGCTAGAAACAATTTTGAAACAAAAATTGTATACGAAGTACCACTTTTTACAGGATATAAGCTTGAAAATGCAAAAGCGATGGCACAACTACAAGCGATGGCATTAAAAGCAAAATTTAATCATGATAAAAAACGAATAGGTATTGAGGTATTAAAAGCATACAATGGAGCAGTTACTGCTAAAAGATTTATAAAACTTATGGAAGATGCAAAAATTATTACAAATAGATTTACGCAAATTTCACAAGATATGTACAATGATAAATTAACTAGAATTATAGATGTAAAACAAGCTAAAATGGCTGGTTTTAACATAGACACAAAAATAAAAGAAGCCAAAACAGAATTCAGTCTTGCTATCTCGTACTTGCAATTTTTAACTTCTGATTATTCAATAGATGATGTTCAAGATTTTGAGACTATAAATATTGATATTGCAAATCTAAAATTATTACAAGCAAATGCTATAAAAAACAGAGATGATTACGCTTGGATGAAATACAATACTGCTACTATGAAGAAAAAAATAGTTTACGATAGCAGTTCGAAATATCCAACTATTGGAGCATATATTGAATATGGAATGAACGATGATACCTTTGCCACATCTTTACAGCAAGATTACTATCTTGGTGCCATTGGTTTAACATATACACTTTTTGATGGTTCAATTTCTAAATTAAATGAACAAAAATCAAAGATAGATTATGCCAAAACAAAAAAATATTTTGAATATATGAAAGAAGGTATCAGCTTAGAAGTTAAGAAGAATTTTTTAGATTATATAACAAAACTAAATACATTAAAAGATAAGCAAGAGTTATCAACTATGGCCAGTAATATTTTAGTAGAAACCAAAAATATATATAAAAATAATCTTAAATTCAGAACGAATATGATGTATTTATTGATGGGTTTAGAAAATATGTTAAAAGCACAGGCTAATGTAATTACATCACAATATGAACTAACTTTATCTGCTGGATTATTACAAGTAGCTATTGGTAAGTCACTTAGAAAGGAGAAGTAAAATGGAGGAAAAAGAATTGAATATCGCAGGAAAATTAGCAAAAGGATTTGTGAAACATCCACTTACTTTTGTTTTATTTGTAGCTATTTTAGTACTTGGCTATTTATCGCTTAATTTTATGCCAAGAGAGGAAAATCCTCAAATGGTAGTAGCAGGTGGTGTGGTAATAGTTCCGTTACCTGGTGCCAAAGCAGACGAGATTCAAAAAGTTATAGTTGAACCATTGGAAAAAAAGATAAGAGAGATTAAAGGTGTAGAAAATATTTTTTCTATAGCTAAAGATTCTGTAGGTATCGTCCAAGTTCAATATTATATTGGTCAAGGTAAGCAAATCTCAGACTTAAAACTTTATGATCAGATTATGAAGAATATAGATGGTTTGCCAAAAAATGCTATGCAACCTATTATAAAAACTATGGATATTGACACAGATATTCCTGTAGCTACTATTGCTTTTTATAGTAAAAATAAAAGTTTAACACAAACCGATCTTTATAAAAAGATAAATAAACTAGGACATGATATAAATAAAATAGATAATGTTGCTCAAATTGGATTAAAAGGTGCAAAAAAAGAGCAATTTAATATTTTGGTTGATAGTAAAAAACTACTAGAAAAAAGGATAACTTTGGGACAAGTAGCAATAGCACTAAAGGGGTTAACTTATAAACTGCCAAACATCAAAGCCCATACAGTGTCTAATAATTATGTAGTAGTATCGATAGATAATGCCCTAGAAAACGAGAAAGATATAGAAAATATTATTATTGACTCATTCAATGGACAACCAGTTTTATTAAAAGATATAGCTAAAGTGTCAAAGGGTTTTGATATTAAAAATAAAAAAACTGCTTTGATATATTCAAAATTAAATGATTTAAAAGAACAGGAGATACCACAAATTACTATGACAATTTCAAAACTAAAAGGTGCTAATACTGTTGCGATAAATGAAAATATTTTTAAATATCTTGATACTATTAGTAATGATTTAGATGAGGCAAATATAGGATATATAATTACACGAAATGATGGCTATACAGCTAATCATGCAGTTAATGAGCTTGTATTCCATCTGGCACTTTCTGTTGTAATTATCGCTATTTTACTTATTTTTGCGTTAGGACTTAAAGAAGCCATTATTGTATCTTTAACTGTTCCTATGATTTTATCGCTTACATTATTTATTGGATTTATGATGGGTGAAACGATAAATAGAATTACACTTTTTGCCCTATTGCTTAGCCTTGGACTTTTGGTCGATGCTGCTATTATTGTAATAGAAAATATACATCGACATATGCATACGCATGATGCAAAAGATAAAAATTTAAAACAAATTGCCATTGAAGCAACCAACGAGATAGGAGATCCTACAAATGTAGCAACAATAGCCATTATTATGACCTTTATCCCTATGTTCTTTGTGGGCGGTATGATGGGCCAATTTATGCATCCGCTCCCTATATTTGTACCGATATCATTGTTTGTGTCTTTGGTTATTGCATATATATTTACCCCTTATTTTGTTGTAAAATTATTAAAGAAAAGGAGCATCGAATGAATCATACAAATCCCAGGCCACTACTATTACAACGCGCTATACATAGTATTTTAGAGAGTTCATTTAAGAAGTTTTTAATATATTTGATAACTTTATTTTTATTTGTTGGGTCTATTTATATGGTATCAAGCGAAATTGTAAAAGCCAAAATGCTTCCAGGAAAAGATAGCGATACTTTTAGTTTGTATGTTGATTTGCCAACAGGCTCATCAGTGCAAAAAACAAAAGAGGTGACAACTTGTATCTCAAAAGAGTTAATGAAAGAAGATGCTATTGTTTCTAGTTCTGTATTTTTAGGAGAGGGTTTACCTCTAGATTTTGCTGGTATGGTAAAAGGTAGTGCTATGAAAAGTGCTCAAAATGAAGCAGAGATGATGATAAATCTTAAAAGAGCAGACCATAGAAGTGAACAAAGCTACAATATAGTACACAGAATAAGACCTATCGTCCAAAATAGATGTTCGATGAATGGCGCTAGTATTAAATTTATAGAGCCACCCGCTGGTCCTCCAACCTTGGCTGATGTAGTAGCAGAGATAACAGGTGGGAAAAGTTTTGAAAGTAGAAGATATTTTGCTAATGAAGTAGCCAATATTTTAAGAGAACAAAACACACTAGTAGACATAGATGTATTAGCAGATGATACAACTTATGAATATTCATTAATTTTAAATAACAATAAGATTATAGAAAGCGGAATAGGGTTAGAACAAGTTAAAAAGATGTTGTATATTGCCTTTGAAGGTAGTGATATTGGTGTGATAAACAAACGTAATGCAGAAAATCAAATCAAAATATTTTTAAGACTCGACGATTCAAGATTGTTAAAAAATGTAGCCATAGAAGATATTTCTGATAAATTAAAAGATTTAAAACTTATGAACCCTATGGGCCTTATGATACCTATGAATAATTTTGTAGAGATTAAAAAAATAAAAAGAATTGCTACGATAAATTCAAAAAACTTACAAAATATGATAAATGTAATAGCAACAACAGACAAGGATAGTCAGATTTATCCACTTCTTGATGCAAGGAGTGATATGTTGGAAAAATTAAGCCAAAAGTATGAAGTGGTAAAAACAAATATGTTAAATTTATCTTTTAAAGATAAAAAAACAAGTGAAACTTTTAGTCTAGCATGGGATGGCGAACTCAAAGTTACTATTGATACTTTTATAGAGCTAGGGGGAGCATTTATAGGTGCTTTGATTTTGATATATTTTCTAATGGTTATTTATTATAAACGATTTGCAATAGCAGGAGCAATTGTATTGTCTAGCTTTCTTTCGCTCATAGGTGTTATTATAGGACACTATGTAATGGACTTGATTACGTCTGATACTTTTTATTTAACAGCTACATCGCTAATTGGTTTTATTGGGTTGATCGGAATAAACTCAAGAAACTCACTACTTATAATTGATTTTGCAGAACAATTAATGAATGAAAACAAGATGAATGCAGTTAAAGCAATTTCTATTGCAACATCTACGAGAGCAAAACCAATTTTACTAACCGTTTTAGCTATAGTTTTTGCTAGTAGTTTACTTGCGGGTGATGCTGTATTTGGTGGACTTGGAGTTGCTTTAATTGGTGGAACCTTGTTTGCTTATTTAGTATCTTTGTTTTTTGTACCTATGGCTATTTTAAATAGTTTAAAGAAAAATGAGAATAACTTATCTTTCAGCACATCAAAAACAAAAATTAGATAGAATGGGAAACTTTTATTAAGTAAAACTCTAAAAATCAGGAGCTATAATTGATAACGTTAAAAGAGGCACTTACTTTATCTAAAGATGAATTAAGTAAAGTTCGTGAAGAATTAATGCAAAATATAAATAACAATAAACACATAGGTGCTTATGTAGAACAATTAACAAATAATGAAATCAATATTAATGCAGATGGTGTACCAATTGCCATTAAAGATAATATCAATGTTAAAAATCGGGAAATGACATGTTGTAGTAATATTTTAAAAGACTATATATCTCCATATAACGCAACAGTGATTAATAAGCTGGAGTTAGCAGGTTGTTGTGCTATGGGTAGGACAAATATGGATGAATTCGCAATGGGAAGTAGTACTGTATCTAGTTGTTATGGTAAAACTATTAATCCACTTGATCATTCAAAAGTTCCAGGTGGAAGTAGTGGTGGCAGTGCGGCATCGGTTGCTGCTGGACTAGCTATTGCAGCTCTTGGTACTGATACTGGTGGCAGTATACGACAACCAGCTGCTTATTGTGGTGTTGTTGGGATGAAGCCAACTTATGGAAGAGTATCTAGGTATGGAATAGCTGCTTATTCTTCATCATTAGATCAGTGTGGACCTATTACACAAAATGTAGAAGATGCTGCAATTTTATATGACATTATTTCCGGATATGATACTCAAGACTCAACAAGTGCAAGAAGTGTAGATTATATACCTGTGACACCTAATTTAGACAGCGATAAAAAATTTACAATCGCAGTAATTGATAATTTTATAGAAGATGCTAGCGAACCTATAAAAATAGCTTATGAAAGAACTATTCAAGTCCTAAAAGATGCTGGACATGCAATTATCCATAAAAATATGATGGATACTAAAAAACATATCTCTTCTTATTATGTGGTTGCAACAGCAGAAGCTAGTGCAAATTTAGCTAGATATGATGGGATTAGATTTGGGTCGAGAGTCGAAGGTAAAGATTTAAAAGAAACTTATATTAAAACAAAATCACTTGGGTTTGGAGATGAGGTTCAAAAAAGAATTTTGCTTGGGACCTTTGTGCTAAGTAGTGGGTATTATGATGCTTATTATATTAAAGCTCAAAAAGTTAGACATATTATAAAAAATGACTTTGATAGTATATTTAAAGAAGCCGATTTAGTACTTTCTCCAGTTGCACCAACAACTGCACCAACATTTAATGCTTTTAAAACATCTTTAGATATGTATTTAAGTGATATTTATACTATTAGTGTAAATTTAGCAGGGCTTCCTGCCATGTCTATCCCAGTAGGTAAAGATAAACAAGGAATGCCAATAGGGCTACAGTTAATAGCAAATTCTTACGATGAACAAGCATTATTTGATTGTGGATTAAGTCTTGAAAAAGAGGTAAAATATGAAAATTAGAAAAAGAGCATTAACATTTGAGGATGTATTACTAGTGCCTGCAAAAAGTGAAGTTTTACCAAAAACAGTAAGTTTAAAAACAAAATTAACTAAAAATATAGTTTTGAATATCCCATTTATAAGTGCCGCAATGGATACAGTTACTGAGTATAGTGCTGCTATTGCAATGGCTAGACTTGGTGGAATTGGAATTATTCATAAAAATATGGATGAGCAAACACAGGCTTTACAAGTTAGAAAGGTAAAAAAAAGTACAAGTGGTATGATTATGAATCCTATAACAGTTGGTCCTGATCAAACTTTACAAGATGCGCAAAACCTTATGAATGAATATAAAATTTCTGGAGTACCTGTAGTCGATAAGAGTAATGTACTTTTAGGTATATTAACAAATAGAGATATGAGATTTATTAAGAATTTTTCACAATTAGCTTGTAATGTGATGACTAAAATGCCATTAATTACAGGGGCAAAGGGTACAACGCTAGAAGAATCATCAGAAGTTATGCATAAAAATAAGATTGAGAAATTGCCAATTATAAATGAAGATGATAAAACACTAATAGGTCTTATTACTATTAAAGATATAAATAAACTAATAGAGTATCCAGATGCAATCAAGGACAAGCATGGACGACTTTTGGTGGGTGCTGCGATTGGTGTTGGGCAAATTAGTCGAGCTAAAGCTTTAGCAAAAGCTGGTTGTGATGTTTTGGTTTTAGATTCAGCTCATGGCCATAGTAAAGGTATTTTGGATACAGTAAAGAATATCAAAAAAGAATTAGATATAGATGTTATTGCTGGAAATGTAGCAACTAGTGAAGCTGTAGAAGATTTGATAAAAGTTGGGGCAGATGCCGTTAAGGTTGGTATTGGTCCTGGCAGTATTTGTACAACTAGAATTGTTGCAGGTGTCGGAGTTCCTCAAATTAGTGCTATTGATGAATGTAGTCATACGGGTGCTAAATATGGAATACCTATAATAGCAGATGGTGGTATTAGATACAGTGGAGATGTCGCAAAAGCTTTAGCCGTCGGTGCTAGTACGGTGATGATGGGAAGCGTATTAGCAGGAACTGAAGAATCTCCAGGAGAAATAATATTATCACAAGGACGAAAATTTAAATCTTATAGAGGGATGGGAAGTCTTGGTGCTATGAGTCAAGGTAGTACAGATAGATATTTTCAAGAAGGAACAGCTTCTGATAAATTAGTACCTGAGGGCATTGAAGGGATGGTTCCGTATAAGGGACATATGAGCGAGATTATCCATCAATTTATTGGTGGATTACGAAGCAGCATGGGATATTTAGGTAGTAAAGATATAGAGATTTTTCAAAATACAGCTCAATTTGTAGAGATAACTAGTGCAGGGTTAAAAGAGTCTCATGTTCATGATGTAACAATTACAAATGAAGCTCCTAACTATCATATATAATAATTTAGGATAAAATAATGAAAACAAAAATAGAAAAATTAAAGAAAGAGATTTCAAAACAGGTGATCGGTCAAGATCATATGGTAGAAGCCTTGCTTATAGGTCTTTTTACTAATGGACATATTTTACTAGAAGGTGTTCCTGGACTTGCTAAAACAACAACCATAAGTGCTTTGGGTAAAGCGTTAAATTTAGACTTTAAAAGGATTCAGTTTACTCCAGACTTGCTTCCGTCAGATATTTTAGGCGCGCAAATATACAATATGAAAACTGGTGAATTTAAGATAAAACAAGGCCCTGTTTTTACAGATTTGCTTTTAGCGGATGAGATAAATAGAGCTCCTGCTAAAGTGCAATCAGCTTTACTTGAAGTGATGCAAGAAAAACAAGTTACCATAGGAGAAGAGAGCTTTAAAATAGATTTACCATTTTTAGTTTTAGCTACTCAAAATCCAGTCGAACAAGAGGGTGCATATAGTCTTCCAGAAGCTCAACTGGATAGATTTATGTTTAAGATAGTTGTAGGGTATAATACAAAAGATGAAGAATGCAATATTGCCAATAAAGTTGCAAATGATTCATTTGAAAGTGTTAATTCAATTTTAACAAAAGAAGATATCTTGAAGATTAAAGACAACATTAAAAATATACATATTGATAAAGAGCTTGAAGAGTATATTGTAAACTTAATTTTTGCCACAAGAGATCCTCAATCTTATGGACTTGAAGAGATAAAAGATTATTTACAATTTGGAGCTAGCCCAAGAGCCACAATTGATATGTTTAAAGCCGTAAAAGCCAAAGCATATTTAAGAGGAAATGATCATGTTACTCCTTTAGATGTTGCACTTATATTTAAAGATGTATTACGTCATAGAGTTGTTTTAAGCTATGAAGCCCAAGCTGTAGAGATAGATGTTGACGATATTCTGCAAAAAGTTATATCCAAAGTTGTAATACCGTAGTTTTTAAAAAGATATATGAAAAATAAAACTTTAAAAAAAATAATTATTAAAACTAGACGAGCAGTTTTTAGCGATATTATTGGCGATAATACTACTTTTTTAAAAGGAGAAGGGTATGACTTTGTAGAGCTTCGCAAATACGAAGTAGGCGAAGATGTTAAAAAAATAGATTGGACAATTAGTGCAAAAATGCAAACACCTTATGTGAAAGTTTTTCACGCACAAAGAGAATTAAATATATCTATTGTCTCAATTCTAGGAGGATCAGTTCATTTTGGTACTCATAAATTCAAACAAGAACTAATTGCGGAGATTTGTGCTATATTAGGTTATAGTTCTATCAAGCAAGGTGATAATTTTAATAGCTTTATCGTAAACGATAGTGTAAATTTAAGTACCAAAAAAAGTAAAAAGTTTTTTACAGTTTCTTTAATGCTTGAAAAAATATTAAATTATAATGTACTACAAAAACAAGTAGATTATACTGTCATAACTCAGAAATTATTTAAGATGATTAATAAAAAATCTATTATATTTTTGATTGGCGACTTTTTTGATACTTCCTTGTTGGATTTAAAAATATTATCCAAAAAACATGAAATAATCGCAATAATAGTGCGAGATAAGTTTGAAGAATCACCACAAAACTTAGGAAATGTAAATTTAATAGATCCGCAAACAAGTCAATCTTTTGTGGGTAGTATGGATAGATCATTAATAAAAAAATATATAAAAAAAGTTTCACTTAATGACCATCATCTTTATGAACATTTTCAAAAATGCGGCATTAGATTTACAAAAATATATACAAGTGAAGAAGCAATAACAAAACTTATGCCATTGATGAGTGGAAAATGAATGATATAAAAATTAATGACATCAAGCCTTTAGTAGACATAGTTGACTATTCATTTTATCTATATTATGGTTTGATACTATTTGGTATCATGTCGCTTTGTGTTGTAATTTATTTTATATATAAATATATGACAAATAAAGAAAAAAACATCAGAAAATATTATTTTGAGATTTTGGATAATTTAGATTTTAATCAGAGTAAACAAAGTGCATATATAATAACAAAGTATGGAGAAAAACTAGCTGTAACACAAAGAGAAAAACAACTTTTGCATGAATTAGTAAATAAATTAAAGCCATATAAGTATAAAAAAGAAGTAGCATATTTTAATGATGATGTTAAAAATTCTTTTAAGTTATTTATGGATAGTTTAGATATTTAATTAATTTTTGGATACAATGCCATAATTATAAAAGAGGATAAATATGAAGCAACGAGTTCTTGTAAAATTTTCAGGAGAAACACTATCTGGTGATAATGGTTATGGGATTGACACTAAAATTCTTGCATATATAGCAAACGAGATTAAAGAACTTGTAGAAAATGATATTGAAGTTGGTATTGTTATTGGTGGAGGCAATATTATACGTGGTGTTACTGCTGCAGCCGATGGCGTAATACAAAGAACAAGTGGCGACTATATGGGGATGTTAGCTACTGTAGTAAATGGCATTGCTATACAAGAAGCATTAGAACATATAGGCATTTGTGCTAGACTTCAAAGTGCTATTAAAATGGAACAAATCGCGGAAGCATTTATAGTAAGACGAGCAAGAAGACATCTTGAAAAAGGTCGTGTAGTCATATTTAGCGCAGGTACAGGTAATCCATTTTTTACAACTGATACAGCAGCAACATTAAGAGCTAGTGAAATAGGTGCAGAAATATTAATTAAAGCAACAAAGGTAGATGGAGTATACGATAAAGACCCCATGAAATTTAAAGATGCAGTTAAACTTGACACTCTTAGTTATGATGATGCACTAAAAGATTATATTAAAGTTATGGATGATACTGCTATTGCTCTAGCAAAAGATAATAATCTTCCAATAGTTGTTGCAAATATGAATAAGCGAGGAAATCTTCTTAAAATAATTAAAGGAGATTATTCATCTTGTTCAATCGTAAGATAAGTTAAAAAAAATAAAAGGATAAGAAATGAGGATTGAAGAACTATTATCAGAAGCATTAAAACAAGTCAATAATGATAGGTATATATTAGCATTAGCTGTAGGACAAAGAGCAGATGAATTGTCAAAAGGTGCTAAACCACTGTTAAAAAAATCAAGTATAAGAAACATGAAATATACAGATATAGCTATTAATGAAATAGCGTCTAAGGTATTAAATATTGAAGGCTTAACTCTCAAGTAACTAATTTATTTTGCACACTTTTTTAAATAATTTAAAAACCATTAAAGATGTTGATTTATCTATTGCTAAATTAAAAACAGTAGTTCAATGGACACCTCTGATACAAAAAGCACTTTTATTTTGTATCAATGCTCATCGAAACCAGTTTCGTAAAAGCGGAGAACCTTATGTAATTCATCCAATTTTGGTATCAACAATTACCGCTTATTTTTCTCATGATGAACATATGGTAATATCTGCATTATTGCATGATGTTGTCGAAGATAGTAAATTTTCAAGGGAAGATATATTGGTTAATTTTGGAGAAGATGTTGCATATATCGTAGATGGATTAACAAAAATTTCATCACAAGCCTCAACTTTTAGAAAAATGTTAATTGCTTCACGAGATGATATACGAGTATTAGTTATTAAGCTTTGTGATAGAGTACATAATATGTTGACCCTTGATGCTCTACCACATACAAAACAAATAAGAATATCTGAAGAAACTCTAAATGTATATGCTCCGATCGCACATAGATTAGGCATGTCTATTATTAAAAATTCTCTTGAAGATTTGGGATTTTATTATTTGTATCCAAAAGAATATAAAGAGATTGAGAATTATATTAAAAAATATCAACAAAAAATACAATTAAGTTTTAATCATTTCGTGTCTCAAACTAAAGATATCTTATCAAGTAAAGGTTACAAAGATACCAATGTACAAATATCTAGTCGTATTAAACATTATTATTCGATATATTTAAAAATGCAACGCAAAGGTATTAATATCGATGAAGTATTAGACCTTCAGGCAATACGCATAATAGTGGATAGCGAACTTGACTGCTATCAAGTTTTAGGACTTATTCATATTAAATATAAGCCATTATTAGCTAGATTTAAAGACTATATAGCAATACCAAAAGAAAATGGTTATAAAACAATTCATACTACAATATTCTATGATTCAAAAATATATGAAGTTCAAATAAGAACAATCAATATGCACCATATAGCTCAATATGGTATTGCTGCTCATTGGAAGTATAAAAACGGAGAAAATAGTGGAGATGATATTAAACTTGACTGGCTACATGCTTTAGAGTTAAATAGTGATGATATTGAAGAGTTTTATAGTGATGCTAAGCAAGATTTGTATAGTGAAGAGGTTGTGGTATATTCTCCAAAAGGCGATATGTTTACGCTCCCAAGGGGTGCTACTGCTTATGATTTTGCTTATGAGATACATACAGATGTTGGAGAAAAAGCTTTAGTTGCAATTATAAACAAAGAAAAAAAACCACTTCTTACACAATTAGTAAGTGGAGATATTGTTTTTATTGATACTGGGATAGATTCAACTCCTAGATGTAGTTGGATAAATATGGTGACGACTAGCAAATCTAAGAAAGCTATCAAAAATTTATGTGCAAAGAGGATAAGATATATAAGCGAACTAACCGGACAAAATATTTTAAATACTATCTTTGTTGATTTTGAATTTAATGTTATAAATGATATAGATATATCTATATTAAGAAAAATACCTTACGATTTAGATTATTTTAAAAATACAAAAAGAATTATAGAACAGAAGATATTTGATAAAAATAAAATAAAAAATTTATTATTTAAAAGTATAACTATTAAAAATATTGTAATAAATTCTAATTTTACAATTAATAATGTACTGTTTGATCATTGTTGTCATCCTAAGTTTGGGGACAATATTGTGGCATTTAAAGATGATAAAACTGCTATAATCCATCATCAATTGTGCGATAATGCGTATAAGAAAATAGAAAATCACGATAAAATGTTGTTTTGCCAGTGGATTAAGGATAAATTTTATACATATAAAATGGTTGTTAGTTTACCAAATACCCAAGGCGAATTAGCCAGACTTCTTACCTATTTGGCTTTTTGTAAAATAACTATACTTTTTATAGAATACGGGAAAGATAAACATGCACAAAATCAATATTGTGCGATAGATTTTGAAATAAACGATAAAGACAAAAAAAAAGTGCGAAAAATTGTAGAAAAAAAAACAAAAATTATTGAATTTTATGGAGTTTTAGATGCTTACAAAGGATAAGGTATATTAAGTATGAATATTAAAAATAAAATAGAAGAAGCATTAGAAGAAATATATCGAGGAATAGCTGAAATTATAGATGATGAATCTATAAAAGAACTAGTAACAAGGTATTATAAAAACGGCGAAAAGTATTTTGTAAAAGCTGGTTTTGATCCTACAGCTCCAGACTTACATTTAGGGCATACTGTGTTGCTTCAAAAACTAGCAACTTTCCAAAAATTTGGAGGTATTGTACAGTTTCTAATAGGTGACTTTACTGCTACTATTGGGGATCCTACGGGTAAGAGTGTTACTAGGAAGGTTCTAAGCAAAGAAGGTATTATTAAGAATATTAAAAGCTATACTACACAAGCTTTTAAAATACTTGATCAAACTAGAACTAATATTGTTTATAATAACGACTGGTTGGAAAAATTAGGTGCTATTGGGATATTAGAACTAGCTTCAAACCTAACAGTAGCAAGAATGCTAGAGAGAGATGATTTTTCTAAAAGATACTCGTCAAACATACCAATATCTGTAAGTGAATTTATATACCCGTTGTTGCAAGGGTATGATTCGGTACATTTAAAATCAGATATAGAAATAGGTGGAACTGATCAAAAATTTAATCTTCTTATGGGAAGAACATTGCAGAAATCTTATGATACCAAAAAACAACAAGCAGTTGTAATGATGCCAATTTTAGAAGGCTTAGACGGTATAAACAAGATGTCTAAATCTCTTGACAACTATATAGGTGTGACCGATGAACCAAATGATATGTTCGGTAAAATTTTAAGTATCTCAGATAAACTTATGTGGAGATATTATGAATTGCTTTCGTCAAAAAGCCTACAAAGTATTGAGAAATTAAAAGAAGGTATTGAGAACAAAACTCTTCATCCCAAAAAGATAAAAGATATGTTGGCAATGGAAATCGTAGATAAATTTCATGGTAAAGGAGTGGGTGCGGTTGCAAGAGATGAGTTTACAAAAATATTTGCAAAAAAAGATATACCTACAAACCTTGATGAGTTTATTTTAGAATCTGGGATCGGAATACTTCAAGCACTTGTAGATTGCAAATTAGTACCTTCTCTATCGCAAGGAAGAAGGGATTTAAAAGGTGGAGCTGTTAAAATAGATCAAATAAAAATAGATAATGATAAATTAACGCTTGAAAAAGGAGAATACATTTTACAAAAAGGAAAAAAGAATTTTGTAAGAGTGGTGATAAAATAAGTACAATATTTTAAATATCTAAATGTCTATATTCATAAATACGAGACTTTTATTCTAAGAGATTTTAAGTAAAATGTGGATATATTTGTATTGATAAATTGATTATGTTGGAGGAAGTCAATATGCTTAAGAAATGCCTGATTCTATGTTTTACTAGTATATTCCATAAAAAATATATGGTATCTATAATTTAAATGCAATTTTTATATCCAAATATACTATTTTTGTTAATATTCATTGTTGTTTTGATATTTTTAGTATCTGTAAATAAAGACAATATGAGTAGATTTTTTTCAAAAGATACTTTAAAAAAAATGCAAGTTGAAAACAATGGTATGGGTAATTTAAGCCGTAATATTTTGTTTTTCGCGATTCTTGTTTTATTTGTTTTGGCGTTAGCTCGTCCTGTTATGAATATGAAAGAGCAAAAAATAAAACAAAAAAGGATACCAATAGTAATAGCACTTGATGTATCAAAATCTATGATGGCTACAGATATTTATCCAAATAGAATATCTTTGGCGAAAAAAAAATTAAAACTTATATTAGAGCGTTCAAAAAATTCTATTATTGGTATTTTGCTTTTTGCAAAAGATTCTTTTATCGTATCACCTATTACCGAGGATTTTACATCTTTAAAATATATAATTGATAATTTGGATACTTCTTTAAATTTTACAAATGGTTCTAATATATTTGCTGTACTTGAAGCGACTAATCAGATGTTGCAAGATTATAAAGTTAAAAATTTAATCATCTTAAGTGATGGTGGTAATAATAACAAATATAAAGATGAATTAGAGTTTGCTTTGAAAAATGAAATTAGCATATATACAATCGGATTGGCAACAAGCAATGGAGCACCTATACCAGATGGAAGCGATTATTTGACAGATGTAAGTGGGAATATAGTTACTGTATCGCTAAATGAAAGTATTAAAAACCTTGCACTTAATAGTAATGGAGGGTATATTGGGTTTAGTTTAGATTCTAATGATGTAGAAGCTATTTTAAATCAAATAAATAAACAATCAAATAGAGAAGAGTTGGACAGTCAAAATGTTAAACTTTATACAGAGCTTTTTTATTATCCATTAGTTTTGGCAATTTTGCTTTTATTGATATCTTTATCATCTCTTCCTAATTTTAAAAAATATATCGCTAGTCTATTATTTGTTAATTTTATTTGTTATCCAACTACGCAATACGCAGGAATATTAGATTTTAAAACCTTAGAAAATGCTAAAGAAAACTATAATAACAAAAAGTATAAAGAAGCAATATCAAACTATCAAAAAATAAATGTCTCAAATCAAAGAGATTATAATTTAGCTAACTCTTATTATAAAGATAAGCAATTTGAAAAAGCTATTGAAACTTATAAAAAAATACAAACCGATGATGTAGGATTAAAATATAAAAAATTACATAATTTAGGGAATAGTTACGCAAAAAATAATAATTTAAAACAAGCAAAAACAATGTATGAAAAGGCTTTAGAATTAAAAGATGATATTCAGACTAAAGAAAACATTGAAATAATAAAAAAGATGTTAAAACAAAAAAAGAAGAACAAAAAAGATAAGAAAGATCAAGACAATAAGAATAAAAAAGATAAGAAAGATCAAGACAAGAAGAACAACAAAGATAAGAAAGATCAAGACAATAAGAATAAACAAGACAAGAAAGATCAAGACAAGAAGAACAACAAAGATAAGAAAGATCAAGACAATAAGAACAACAAAGATAAGAAAGATCAAGACAATAAGAACAAAAAAGATAAGAAAGAACATGATAAAAAAAAGGGGGCAAGTAAAATTGAACAAAAAAAAATAGATGAAGAATATATCTCTAGTATGGAAGAAAAAAAATGGATAAAACAGCTTCAAAACAAAAAAATACCTATCATGCTACAACGAGTTAAAACAAAAAAATATAACAATAAAGTAGAACAACCTTGGTAACAAAATGGCAGATATCTAAACAATTTGATTTTTGTTACGGCCATCGAGTATGGTCACAAAAATTAATTAAAGAATATGCTTTAGATGAATGTTTGATGTGTAGACATCTGCATGGTCATCAAGGTAAAATACTAGTACATTTACAAAGTGATAGATTGATCAATGCAATGGTGACAGACTTTAAACATTTAAATTGGTTTAAGCAATTTTTAGATGATACGCTCGATCATAAATTTATCATCGATATAAATGATCCTTTATTTAATACATTACTGCCACACTATAAAAACAAAATAAACTTAATTAAGATGAAAGAAAATTATTATATTGTTGATTTGTCCATCTTAAAAGATGAACCTATTTATATATATGAGATGTATGAAGGTTTTGTGCTAGTTGATTTTGTACCTACAAGTGAAAATTTATCTGCTTGGCTTTTAGGGATCGTAGCAAAGAAAATGAAACAAATAGATATTAAAGTATCACATCTAGAATATTTCGAAACACCAAAAAGCAAAAGTGTGGTTTTTAGCGATGCTTGAAATAAATGAAATTTTTGGTCCAACTATTCAAGGAGAAGGTAAAAGAATAGGAAACCCATCTGTATTTGTTAGGTTTGGCAAGTGCAATATGCAATGTTCTGGTTTTAAAGTAGAATACCTAACACCAAGTGGTATTAAAAAATGTAGTTGCGATAGCTATTATGCTTCAGATATGGCATTTAGAGATAACTGGAAAAAATATACAAGTTCAAAAGATCTAATAGATAAAATAAATCAATTTCTTCCATCTTATAAAGTCGATATAGTTGTTACAGGTGGAGAGCCATTGTTATATTGGGACAATATTGAATTTCAAAAATTATTGAAACATTATATCGATCTTGATTATAAAGTTACTATTGAAACAAATGCATCTATTGATATAGTATTGAGAAAAGAGTGGCAAAAGCAAATTATATTTTCTATGAGTGTAAAATTAAGCAATAGTGGTGAGCCCTTATCAAAAAGAGTCAATATAAATACAATTAGATTAATTATAAAACACAATAAAGAAAGTTATCTAAAATTTGTCATAGATGAAAATTTTTTGAACCGAGCATCAAAAGAGATAGATGCAATATTAAAAGATTTACCACCATGCGATGTATATTTAATGCCACTAGGAGATACTACTTTATTGGTAGATCAAAATAGTCTAAGTGTAGTTAAACTGGCTTTAGAAAAAGGATTTAAATATTCAGATAGATTGCACATAAGAGTTTGGAACAATGAAAGAGGCATATGAGATTAGATATATATTTAGTAAAATATTATAATATTCAAAGTAGAAACAAATCATATGAATTAATAAAATCAAAAAAAATTAAGATTGATGGTAGGTTTGTTACTAAGCCATCATTTCACATTGAGAAGTTTGATAATAGGAATGTTGAGATTTTAGAAGATATATTATATGTAAGTAGAGCATCTTTAAAGTTAAAATACTTCTTAGAAGAGATAAAAGATGTAGAATTTAAAAATAAATTAGTTTTGGATATAGGCAGTAGTACTGGCGGTTTTACACAAGTCTTATTAGAATACGGTATAAGATCAGTTACATGTGTCGATGTTGGCTCTAATCAATTACATGATGTAATAAGAAACAATACTAAAGTTATAATACAAGAGAATACAGATATAAGAAAATTTAAAAGTGATTTTAAATATGATATCATTACTTGCGATGTGTCATTTATAAGCATACATAATATACTAGAACAGATCAATGCTTTAGCTAAAAGAGATATAATAATATTGTTTAAGCCACAATTTGAAGTTGGAGTAGATGTAAAAAGAAATCGTGCAGGAGTGGTTAAGGATGTTGGTTCTATTCAGCGTGCAAAACAATATTTTTTAGATCAGGTATTTAAATTAAGATGGAAACTAATATGTTCAAATATGAGTCAAATTGAAGGGAAAAGAGGAAATATTGAAGAATTGTTCTACTTCAAAAAATAAAATAACAAGTATAGCTATTGGTGGTTTTGATGGTATGCATCTAGCACATCAAGCATTGTTTTCACAGCTAGGTTCTAATGGCGGTATTGTAGTTATTGAAACTGGTTACGCAAATTTAACACCAAATAGATATAGAGAAAAATATACCAATTATCCAATCTTTTATTATGTATTAAAAGACATAAAACATCTTAGTGGCAAACAGTTTATAGAATTATTAAAAAAAGAATATTCTAGTTTAAAAAAAATAGTTGTTGGATATGATTTTCGTTTTGGTGCCAACAGAGAGTGCTCACTTGATACATTAAAAGAATTTTTTGATGGTGAAGTAGTGATTATAAAAAGAATTAAATATGAAAATATTTCAGTCCATGCAAGAACTATAAGAGAATTTCTAAATAAAGGGAGACTTGAAGAGGCTAATAAGTTTTTGAATAGAAAATATCAAATTAGTGCTACAAAGATAAAAGGGCAAGGCTTAGGTAAAAAGCAATTTGTTCCAACTATAAATTTGAAGTGCATTGACTTTTTGTTGCCATGTCAAGGGGTTTATGCAACTCAAACTATTGTAAATTTAAAAGAATATAAGAGTGTTACCTTTATTGGCAATAGATTAACTACCGATGATCGATTTTCTATAGAAACACATATCGTAGAAAAGTTTGATGAGATTTTCTATTCTAAGATCAAGATAAAGTTTCTAAAGAAAATTAGAGATAATACAAAATTTGAAACATATAGTGCCTTGAAAAAGCAAATACTAAAAGATATTGATAATATAAATATCTACATATAGCAAGTAAGTCACTATTAATATTAAGTTAAATATAATCCAAATATGAAAAAGAAATTTATTACATACAATGAATCAAAAAAAATATTAAATGATCTAAATATTCAACCAAATAAAATAGAAAAACTTTTTATAAGCGATAGTTTAAATAGAGTTTTAGCGCAAGATATTGTGGCAGATGAAAATTCGCCTGTTTCCCCCACATCTGCTATGGATGGTTATGCTATTAAATATGAAGATATAAAATTAGATAAAATTAAAATTATTGGAAATAATCCAGCAGGAAGTGTCGTAAATTCTAACGTTGTAAATAAGACATGCATTAAAACATTTACGGGATCACTTATGCCAGCAGGAAGTGATACTTTGATTCCAATAGAGAATGTAACTGTTGTAGAAGACTATATAATAATAAACAAAAAAGTTACAAATGGTTTTGCTGTTCGTAACATTGGTGAAAACTATATTAAAAATCAAATATTAATTAAAAAACATACTGTTATTGATTTTGTAGAAATAGGAGTTATGGCTAGTTTGAACATATCTCATGTAGAGGTTTTTATAAAACCTATAGTTGCTATTGCTAGCACGGGAAGTGAAATCCTAGATTTAGGAGAAAGACAAACAAACAATGCGCAAATAAGAAGCTCCAATCATCTTACCTTACAGGCAATTGCTGCAAAATATGGAGCAAGTGTTAATCAATTAGGTGTTATTAAAGATGATAAAAGTTCTATATTAAATGTTTTGCAAAATGCATTAAAAACTTCTGACATAGTTGTAACCACTGGTGGAGTTAGTGTTGGCGATTATGATTTTGTAAAAGATATTATAAAAGATGAACTTGGTTGCGAGGTGTTGTTTCAAGGTGTATTGATTAAGCCAGGACAACATATTATACTTGCCAAAAAACAATTTAATAACAATACAAAATTTATAGTAGGACTTCCTGGATTCGCATATTCTAGTACGGTTACATTTTTATTATATGTTATGCCTTTAATTTTTAAATTTAAAGGTGCAAATGAATTTATTAATATAAAAGAAGCAGTTATAGAATGTGATGTGAGTAAAAGTCGAGGTAAAACAGCTTTTACTGCTTGCAATTTAGAATATAGAGATAGTCAATATTATTTAAATACGAATGGTAAAAAGAAAGGCACAAGTGCCATATTAACGAATATGCTAGGCAATGTCGGACTTTTAATCCAAGAACAAGATGATTTGGATGTAAGATATGGAGATAAAGTCAGGTTTTTAAGCATATATTAATAAACCATAGAATATAATTCGCGTCCAACAAGCTAAAGTTTGTTATGATCTTTAAAAGAATAATTGTTAAT